>Ga0214544_1002524_pt1 | contig 38471 bp, 20 predicted proteins | sample CNSS3metaG_FD_160074 | JGI IMG/M metagenome (GOLD analysis project Ga0214544, IMG submission 160074) | Root nodule microbial communities from cowpea collected in UCLA plant growth center, Los Angeles, California, USA - CNSS3 | ecosystem: Host-associated > Plants > Roots > Nodule | place: USA...
CACAAAGCCACCCTGCTTGCAACAGTAGATCCTGTTGATTCGGTTGCAGCAGAACAACCACCAATAGTTGCATCCGTTAAAGACCAATCACCGGCAAACACCAACAACGGTTACTGATTCACGTCCTATAAATAAATTTAATACTTATTATAATATAAAAATTTAATATAATTGTTATGAATTTTTTTATCACTATCCAATATATATTGAAGTTCAAAAGATATAATATCTATGTTAAATTTTATTATTATTAGTTTAATTTTTATTCTTTGCATGATTTTGATCATGTGATGTATTGTAACTTTTATTAGTGTATAAAAAATAGATTCATTAGAATTAAAAAAATTGAAATAAACAGACATTTAAAATATATTTCAATTTGAATATTTGTTTTTCTCTTATATTTTTTTAACAATATTTTAAAATTTTATCAACTAGGTATCATTAATGTTTGCAAACTTAAGAAATGTTTTAGTTCTCTTTGAATTTTATTTGGTATTCTAATTTGAAATGTATACAATTATAATTTCTTTCTAAATATTTTATATCGAAGAAAAAATCTCCACTTAATATTGAATATTTGATAATATTATGTTTTTTTTACCGTAATTTTTTTATTATTTATAAAAATTAATTAATTAATATTAAAACAGTAAAAATACGTGTACGGGTATAGGTACAAGTATATACTAATTATCCGATAAGGATGGGGACGAAATAAAAAAATTTGATACCCATTAAATTCAAATATAAAAATAAAGATTAATTTTTTCTATACAGTTAATATGAAATTATGAATATCGTCCTTGCCGTGCGCCCGCTTACCATCCCTACTAAAGGAACATAGTGAATATAAAATTATATACAATACTTACAGAAGAGTTACAAAAGAAGTTATGCCTTATATTTAATAAGACTAGACAATAATTTAGTTCATAATAGTAATTATGTTAAAAAAAAACACATGTTTTGAAATGTTCATAAATTTGTTTACACATCAAGAGTAACAATTAATATGTTTTTATTATCTTTTAAATAACCATACGCTTTCGATAAATGTGACTCAAAGTAATTAACTTAAAATCAATTTGAAAAAGAATAACAATTAAAAGGTCATACATAATCCATTTAAAGTCTTCAAAATGTAATAGCGAGGAAACACTTTAAAATTGTGTTAACACTAATCGTTAGGTTTATACAGAGGATATTTCACTGAAGATAACAAACATCATAAAATATGAATCCAACCATATAAGACATTGACACCACTCTCAACCCAAATTCTTAAGACAATGAGTTTATGGGTCTTTATTATTATATAGTGCTCTTAGAAATGACAAATAAACTTGTTCCTATGGATATTGCCCGAACCCATCACCGTTTTGACGGAGAATCCTCACATTGACTGGTATGAGTATGGGTATGGAGAATCTCGATTTTTTCAATTGGGTATGGGGATGTACATATCCCTGTCATAATACTCGTCCCCGTCATATATCTCTCCTTATTTAAAATATTAAAATATTCACAATTAATTAAGTAAACATATATATATATATATATATATATATATATTTATACTTTCTATTTTTTATTTCTTCTAATTATTTGGTTTGTCATGAAACTTATTCGCATCTTCAATATATTTTTCATCTTATCATAACCTTTATGTAATTATGTTAAAATGATGTATGTTAATTAAAAAAAAAATTATGCCTCACATTTGAATATTTCTATTATTTTTTAATATATTTATTTATTATATATTTTCCTTTTACGTGAGAATGTTTATACTCTCAATTTAAGGTAATATAAAAAAAAATTACTTATTATTATTATTATTATTTGTTTAATTTGAAGAACTCTTTTGTTTCGTTAAAATAATTTTTGTTATTTTTCAACCATTGAGTATATATGTTGATATTTGAAAAGTTTTCTTAGATCTCTAAGATATTTTTCATTTTATTATACCCTTAATTATACATTTGATTTTCTTTGTACGATTTCTTTCAATAGTCTCTCAAATTATTTTTAAGACACACATTTGTTAATTTTTTCATTTTAATTGTATAAATAACTTTTATTTACTATAATATAAAATTTTAATGTAATTTCTATGATTTTTTTTTTGTCACTATCCAACATTTGGAGTTCTAAAGATACAAAATCTATGTCAAAATTTTATTATTATGTTTATTATTTGTTCTTTGTGTCATTTTGATCAAGTGATGTATTATAACTTTTATTAGTGTATAAGAAAGAGATTCATTAGAATTTAAAAAAATTGAAGTAAACAAACATTTAAAATATATTTTAATTTGAATATTTGTTTTCCTTTTATATTTTTTTAAAATATTTTTTAATTTTATCAACTAAGTTTCATTCATGTTTAGTTTGCAAATTTAAAAAATGTTTTAGTTCTCATGAAATTTTATTTGGTATTCTAATTTAAAATGTAAACAATTATAATTTATTTCAAAGTATTTGATATGGAAGAAACAATCATCCTCCTAATATTGAATATTTGATAATATTATGTTTTCTTTGTTATATTTTTTTTTCTTTTATAAAAAATAATATTGAAGTAATTAGAACACAGGTACAGGCATGGGTACGAGATTATACCCGTTACCTGGTGGGGATGGAGATAAGACAAAAGTTTGATACCCGGTTTGGGTATGAGGATGAATTTTTTCTGCAGGGATGGGTATGGGATAGCGAAACTCGTCCCCGTCCCGCCCCGTTGCCATCCCTAAGTGCTCTACTTTCTTATTTTTAGCCAATGTGGGACTTAGACTCACACTTGGATTCCTAATAATCTTCTCCTCAATGGTGAGTCCCTTCAACCACATTGGTACACTCCCCTCTAGCAGAAGCATTTCCAACCACAAGTACTTATTTTTTGCCTTTTTTTGTACCGCCATTCTTTTTAACCGGACACACTTACTTGAAATCCTTGTCAAAAAGACTTTCGATACTAGGACCATACTGCACTCGTCTGAGTCGATTTTAACCATCAACTCTGATACCACTTGTTAGATTTACAGAAGAAGTTTCACTGAGAAGAAGAAACACCATGAGATATAAGCCGAAACATATAAGATAATTGCCCATTCTCTTCTTCTCTTTTAATGGTGATCAGTCATTATATATATTTTCTTAATTAAGAATGTCCAGTATAAAAATAACTAATGGAAAACACATTAACAATAATAATATATTCTTTTAATTTATGTTAGGACTAAAGATATATTTAATTATTATTTTTTATAATAATTTCAATAAAAAATAATTTAATTGTTTTGAATACGTTGGGGTGAAAGAAAAAGAAAAGAGTAGGTACAGGAAGAAAATATATTTTACTTTTTTAATTACTTCTTAGAGCCCAGTAATTTCTACTCCCATGTCTACTAAGTATCCGAAAGATAAAATATTATCTATCGAACTAGTTAACGTATAGTATTCTTGAATTAAACAACCTAAAATAAGTTAGAAATTTCCTAATTGTTAAAATCTGAAATAATTTTTCAAATTACAACATTCGAACAACATTTACAGATCTTAAAATATTTTTTAGAATATAATCTAAAATTAATTTTCTTTCATATTAGTTAATGCAAAAATTCATCTTTTTATCTAGATTGCTCTTTACCTGTGCAGTAATTTGGAACTGTACACCTTTTTTCTACCATCACTATTGTTACATAATGGTCGCAGCTGTTTATCCTCAACAAGAGATTGCATAAACGCCACTATAATATTTTAACAATTTTTTTTATAAAATTTATTTTTCAATACACACTAAACTTTTTTTTTTGTTTTCTTAAAATTATATAAAATCTTTCTTTCATCTGCTAAAGTCACGCATATATAGTTAAAAGTTTGTCGTTAAAATATAATTTTCCATATTTTTTACATTTCTCATCATGGAGGTTGCGGAAGAAAACATAGGGCTATATAAAGTAATATCCAATCTTTTGTGAATTCTTTAGACATCAACATGTGCAATTAATTTTAATTCTTATGTAAGGATATTTCAATGTGGCTGGAGGTTGATGTTGCAAAGCCCAAGACTAGCGTGGAAAGTTCTTACTAATTTTGGAGAATTATGATTTTCAATTTCTTAGAGAGATTTAGAGTAGGATGTTGTGCTCTGTTGGACCCTGGCAAGCTAGTCTCATGGATTGGTCGTTAAAGTCGTTTGAGAATTAAAAAAATTGAAAGAATAAAATATAAATTGCAAGAGAAATTAGAAAAGTGTAAAAAAGTGGAGATTGGCTGTTCAAATTCTTCTAACCGGGAATATGAACATCATCAATTCAGGCTAAAGCGGTTAATGGTCTGTTAATAATAATAAAAAAACTATCGGTATCCGAAACGACTAAATAATAATAAATAAAAGTTGTTTATGAAGTCAGGATATTAAATTTAAGACAGGTTTCTTAAATTTTTTTATTAAAATAAAAATAATAATAGAAAAGGTATTAAAATAATACTATAATTTGAAATTTACTTGAAGAAAATATGGTACATGAAAGCGCGCTATAAAACCTTAGAATTAGGAATAATGTAAATAGTTCGGGTTTTACGCATGAAGTTCAGTAGCAGAGTCACATACTGAAAAGTTGGGTATAGCCATGGAGAACGAGAGTAAGAAGGGCAAAGAAAGCAGTGCGAGCGGTCAACGTCGTGTGGGTTTACTATACGATGGGAGGATGGGCAAACACTACGCGCCGAACGAGACGAACCACGTCGAGAATCCTAATCGCATTAGGTCAATTTGGAACAGACTCGAAAGTGCCGGCGTTCCTCAACGGTAACGCATGCTCGTTGCTTAGGGTTTCGATAAATCTTTGTCTGTTATCTTTAATTTTAGTTATTTTGTTTATCGTATCGCAGATGCGTGCTTCTAGAGGCCAAGAAAGCTGAAGACAGACATGTTCAGTTAGTGCATTCCCACCATCATGTAAATCTTATTAAAAACATTAGCTCCAAGGCATTCAAATCGCGGAGGTCTCAGATTGCTTCCAAATTGAACTCCATATATTTTAATGAAGGTTCATCTGAAGCTGCGTTCCTTGCTGTTGGCTCTGCCATAGAGGTGATGCTTTCGACGATTCCTTCTTTATACAAAGAATTTAGTGTTTTTCATTCAATGTTAGTTTTTCTTATATATCCTAGAAGGAATTCACTTACTGTTATTGACTATATTTATCTCTGGCAGAGATTTCTTCAGTTAGATTGTTACAGCTTGACAGCTGTCTCTATATTTTGTCTCCTTGTTTTGGTGAAAATTACTGTTTTTGTCTAGTGACGGGGTGGGCATAGGTTATAGTTGCAAAGACGCCTCTATAATGCTAATATGTTACTTGATAAGTCAAAACTAATCTAATATATTTTGCAAGTAGGTTGTTGAAAAGGTGGCAAGTGGGGAATTGGATTCAGCTGTTGCCATTGTGAGGCCCCCAGGTCATCATGCAGAACATAATGAAGCTATGGGATTTTGTCTCTTCAATAATGTGGCGGTTGCTGCAAGATATCTCTTAGAGGAAAGAGTGAGTTACATTACACTACTGCCAATGCCAATTTTACTAAGAATTTCACCTTTAATTTTTTGTGTGCAACAGCCTGATTTAGGTGTGAAGAAAATATTAATTGTTGATTGGGATGTCCATCACGGAAATGGTACTCAAAAAATGTTCTGGAATGACTCTCAAGTTTTATTCTTTTCCGTTCACAGGTGTGTTAATTATTTTCACATATTTTCTGGTCAGTTTTACTGGTCGGTGATTTTGTAGTTTTTTATTAGTACTTCTGTGAAGGTAAAAATTTGTTGCTCATGGTTGTGTTAGCTTATGTAATGGGCTTGACTGCTAGATCATTTCCCTTTCTTTTACTATTTTTTGGACCTCTGAGGAGGACTTTTGCTTTAAGCACTTCAGATAAACTTTGTATCAATTTCATAGTTGATCCTCAATCAACTAAACTTTTCTATTCATACAGGCATGAGTTTGGGACTTTTTATCCTGCTAATCACGACGGATTTTATACTAAGGTCGGAGAAGAAGAAGGTGCAGGATATAATATAAATGTCCCCTGGGAGAATGGGAAATGTGGTGATGCAGATTACTTTGCAGTGTGGGACCACATCTTGCTTCCTGTTGCCAAAGAATTTAATCCAGACATAATTATAGTTTCTGCTGGATTTGATGCAGGTATGTTAATGTAATGTTTGGGTTTTTCTGTTATCTGTGTGGGAGGAGAGGTATCACTTGTTCTTCCCATGGCTTTGGAGCATTGCTAGCTAGCATTTGTACTTGAAGTCTACTTTACCTGTTTTGCAAGAAGGAAGTGGATTTGGTTCAGTTGATATGTTAATTTATTATTTTTAACTGTAACAAGTAATAATTATTCACTTCTTTGTCACAGCTGTTGGTGACCCTCTTGGAGGATGTCGTGTCACAGCAGCTGGTTATTCTGTTCTGTTGGAGAAGGTTACTTTAAGATTGAATTTTAGTATTGCTTCCTTCGTACTGTTTATTCTAATGCTAGTATGTTACTTGATATGCTATATTTGAAGAAAAGGTAGTTATTAGCAAAGCTGAATTTAATATGTAGGCTTATAAGAATGACTATTGATTAATTTCTTTTCCGTCTCAGCATACTATTTTTAATTATGCTACCTTTTGTTTTTAATATTTTGATATCACTTCTCACTAATTTTAAATTTTGAAAAAATATACAAGTTCAATATGCTGTTTCCTGTATTAGTAACAGAACCTTTTTCCTTTATTTCAGTTGATGAATTTTGCTGAAGGTAGGATTGTACTGATTTTAGAAGGGGGATATAATCTTGATTCCATTGCAAAATCAATGCATGCTTGCTTGGAAGTTTTGCTAACTGGCAAGTCTGTTACCGAATCCTTAAAGGCCTATCCATTTCAGTCTACATGGCATGTGATTCAAGCGGTAAGAACCTGTTATACTGATGTTATGTCCTTTCCCTCTTAGGGATATAAAATTAACTTATTTTTCTCTCTCCTTGGCAGAGAGAGGGTGTGAGGTTATCTATTTCTTTCCTACTATACACATGGCATTTATGCTACTTGAGATGTGCATGAAATTCCATAATTTAGTGCTAAAGTGGCATGCATATTTTGCAGGTTCGCGAGATGTTAAGTCCATTTTGGCCTACACTTGCATCTAAACTACCACCAGAGTTAGTCTCACAAATAGGCCCCCCTCCGGTAATGTAGTTTCCATTACTGTTTTTCATGGAGTTGTCGTGTGGGAATTGAGCTGAATGCTCAACTAATTGTCCCCAGTGGTTCACAAAAATAATCAGATGATTTGGGTCGAAAAAGGGACTTCGATGTTCTACTAATGGGTTGGGTCCCCTTTATTTTGAGCTCCTTTTGTTTTGTTTTCATAAAAATATGTTTAGGTACATTTTAGAAAAAAAAATATTTAAGAATCCGCTGAAAATTGAAAAAAAAAAATAAAGATTTTTCAGTGTTTTTTCAATAAAAATGAAAACATGGTGGCAATGTTACAATTATTGCAAGGTCTGGTTTTATTTTCAAATCTTCCATTTTGTACATCTTTCTTGTGTTCATTTCTGTCTACCTATCTTGTTATCATTCCTTTTTATCGGCAAGTACTCATTAAATATTTTTGCTGTTCTTTTTCCTTTGCAAGCATACTCTAATTTCAAGTTCGGACTCTGAAGATGAGGATGATAAGGGTGTACGAAGTTCAGAAAATCATGGAGAACTTATTGAGGATATCTTGAAACCACTTTCCAATCTGAAAGTTGATGCTGGTAACCTTGATCCCCTGATGTTTTTTTTATAATTGGAGAAACATCTCTAAAGTATTGATGTTTTTCTTTTTTCAAAATATAATGTTAACTCCTTAAGTTTGGCCATTGATGCGTTTCATTAGACTTCTAGATTTTGGTCCTCCGAAGTTTGTTTGGATCCACTGGAGTTGATGCAATTCATTGGCAAAAGGATGGTACATGACCTTCATGTATTCATTACTTGACAAGTTATGCGCTTTATGCAGATGAGGAGATTCATGTTTCTAGTACTTGGCGATCGGCATTGTCAAATGTTTATATATGGTATGCCTCGTATGGATCAAATATGTGGAAAACAAGATTTAATTGCTACCTAGAAGGTGGACAGGTAACACAACATTCAAGTGATATTGCTCTTTTTTTATATAGGGATTGAAACTCGGTTACAATATCCCCAATTTTATGAAAGTTAAAAAGTATCGCTACTGTCAAATTATAAGTTATTCTTTTTCGTTAGCTTTTTGCCATTTTTTTCATAATGCTCTCAAACATTTGTCAAGGGAAGGGTAGATTAGTCGTGGAATTTTTCTTTGATTTTAAATATATTATACTTTATTGCAGGCGATTGCATTTTTACGATAGAGTGAACTTCTGTTATCTGACAATATTAAATGTCATGCTTTCTGGCTATAGGTTGTTCAATATATGTATTGATTATTCAGTTTATGAGGAATTCGAAACCTTTTCATTTTTTACTTTCGTACTTTCTTTTTCTTTAGCTTTATTTCTTTTGTTGTCTGTTATATCACTTTTTGAAGAATTCAGGACTGATTTTCAGGTGGATGGTATGGTGAAGCAGTGTTCTGGTTCAGTTGACAGAACTTTGCCAAAGGAGATCATGCGGAAGACTTTCCCTTGTGATATATTCTTTGGTCGTGATTCGTCGCATTCATGGGGACTGGGAGGCGTTGCATTTCTTAATCCTGAAAAAAAGTTTGAAGGCAAGACCTACATGTGCTTGTACAAAATTTCGTAAGTAAATAGTTCAAATTTGCTTCTATTTGCGCAGATAGTATGTCCCTTTCAAAGTTTTCCTGTTAGAGCGTGACATTGTTGAATCATTTATTGGGGGGCTTTCTTATGTAGCCAATGGAAGCGTTGACTTTAGATTTTCGTCCACATTTGTTACAGGCTAGAGCAGTTCAATGATATTTTATTTCAGGAGAACATTTTAAGCCTTGATGCGGCCTCTCCTTTATTTGATATAACTACCTTGAATGCTATCTCTGACAAGGAGTTCAACTCCCTGGAGGTTGTCAAGGTATGTATCCCTTGTTCCGACTCAATTTTCTGATAATAATTAATGCATTTTTTTTTATTTTGTTTAATTCCAGCGTCTGCTCATTACCTTTTTTTCTTAATGTTGTGCAGGATGCTTGGTATGGCAATGTTGTCTACTTAGGAAAGGAGCAGGATATTCCTGTGATTACCATGACGTGAGTAACATTATAATTTGTATTTGTGCATTTGGGTAACATAATTGTTGGTCATTGTCATGACATTTATGTTACTTTATCCAGGTCTTCGTTTCTTGATATTGAACGTTTCAAATCTGGGAAGCTACCATTACATGCCCCTAATAAGGCGTATGCCAACTCCTTAATTAAAGGGTTGGTAGAGGGAGAACAACTTTCGGAGCAGGAAGCCATTGCTTATATAGAAGGTGCTGCTAAATCGTTATAATAGGCGCGTCGTTTACTTTAGGTGTAAAATCTGCTAGTACAACTTGTACAGAAAAAGTATTCCCTTAGAGATCATTCATCCCCCACATTACAGTGCTTGAAAAGTTTGTATTTTATCGTATTTTCGTTCGTGAACTACAGTTTTATTTGCAACTATGATGGTGCCTGCATTGCATGTATATTTGTTATTATATAGTGTTTTTTGTTTTAGCCATATTCTATAGATTAAATCTCCGACCCTAGCTAAAGCAAAGTTATAGATTATCTGCCACCGTCCATGAGGGAACTCGATGGTGTGTTTGTCTCGACTGCCACAACAAGGTGGTGGCGAAAATGATTCCATCTCTATAGATTATCTGCCACTCCTTCTGCCAAGAAACAGAAGATTGGTATGCTGGCATTGATAGAGCGCGAAGTGATCGGGGCTCGTTCTGCCCCTCCTTTGAAGGGGTCCATAAGTGGTGGTCGAAGTGGTGGCCTTATCATCTGGTGATACTTCTGAAGAGCATGAGGGGAAAGGTTGTGTGTCTGAGCCTGGGGTCAACGAGGCGTTAAGGGGTCGACCGTTCAGGTGAGTACATCAGCTATTGGTCCGTCTACTATGCCTTCCCCCAACGTGGGCCCCTTCCCTGGCTTTACTTGCCAAGGTTCGAGTTTTCGCCTAGAGCACCCCATGACGCCGGGTGTAGAGTCGTTGTGGCATTTAGACATGCGGGGGAGTGATATAGAGTGCAAGCACCTACCCAACCCCTGTGACCGTCAGATGATCAACAACGTAGGCATGGTGGAGATGCTTGATTTGAGCTTGGTGATGTTGGCACGGGTGTTTGCGATTATAGTGTCGCGAAGGAGTACGCGAAGGAGCATCCCAAGTGGATGGCCCAGCTGGATGCAAAAGAGGAGAGGGTTCGACAAGAGGTCGAGCTAGCTGTTGCAAACCAAAAACTGAAAGAGAAAGACACTCAGTTGGACAAGCTGGCGGTGGAGGCGACCATGTTGGCAAACATTCTTAGGCGTTGTAGGCTGAGGTGGTGGGATTGAAGGCTACCAATGAGGTGCTGGCCAAGCAGGTGGCAAGCAAGGACGTCAAGTTGGATGCGCGTGCCACCAACTTACTAAGCTAACAACAGAGAAGAGCAACTTGGAGATGGATCTAGGCAAGGCCAAGGTGGCCTCCGAGTTGTTGACTGCAAGAATTGGCGACCTTGAGGTTGATGTGAAACGCTTGCAGGCAAAAACCACAACTCTGGTGGAGGGAGGGCTGGAGGCCTACGTTGCTGGGTTTTAGAAGGCCAAGGGGCAGGTTGCCCTCTTTATGCCTAATCTTGATATGGGGAAATTTGATGTGGACAAAGAGGTGGTGGATGGAGCCCTGATGGTTGAAGTGGCCGTGGAGGAGCCTGTTGAAACTGTGTGGAAAATGGTAGAGCTCGACGTGGATGTCTAAGTGGCCTTTGTGATTGCTGAAGTGACCCTGCCAATTTTGAAAATATGAAATTGGTTATTTTGGTTGATATCTGTTATCACTGTATTTTATGTCTTAGGAGGGGTTAGTACCTCGTTGGGACGAGCTCTCATTATTAGATTGTACATGCACTGAATGGATCGTCTAAAGGACAAGCTCTCAGTATTAGGTTATAAATATTTTTTAGTATCTATACTAAACGATTTTGACGCAACAATCCGTTTTGTTGGAAGAGCCGTCAACAGTAAGGGACCATCACGCGAGTGATTCCCTTTTGATCAGGAGCTCAATGAGGAAGTCAACTAGGAACTATGATTTTATTGGGTCCCTACTTTTGTAGGTCAATCCAAATTCAGAGAGTTCAACGGACAATGTTGTCATGCGGCCAACCAGCTCAAGTTTCTACAAGTTCTGTTTAGTAGGTGTGCGGTGGGTGCCAAATGGCAAGTTGGCTTTTTAGCTCTCGTCGAGGAACTACTATTGATCTTGTTTCTTTTGCTTTTTAGTAAACTCTTTTTCGCCTTTATGCCTTGTCCCCTTTTCCAATAGTGTTTATTTGTATTTATAGAGGGGTTGACATGAACTATGCGCACGAGGCGTCGAGGTAGGCTTTTGCTCCCCCTCTTGCACTCCCTCTTCAGTTAGTTAATGACTCGGACGTGAACCAGACACGAGTTGAGCTTCCTACGATAAGGAAAAAGGCCGGCCCAAGAAGGTTGGCCTTGAAGCCCAAACCCGAGCACGTTGGATACTGTGTTCCCTAGCCCGCTTCCTCGTCCAACAACCGTTTACTTAGTTAGAGCTTGGCCCACGAGTACTTCCAGGATTTTGTAGTGATAACCGAGATCTTGACAGGACGATGAATTAAAAATAAAATTTGTAAAAACAAAGTTTGAAGTCGCTACAATAGTTTATTTTGAAAAACTAAGGAAAAACAAAAAAAGATAAAATTAGGTCTGCGAAAAACCAGATTTTGGGTTCGGAAGTCGGTTATGCGTGAGGAAGCTATTAACACTCCACAACACCCATCCTAAGACATTACCTTTCATTAAACATGCAAAAAGATGTGGTTTTCAAAATATTTAATTTTCCTCAAAAATAGCAATAAATGAATGTACACAAAAACAAATAATTTTTTGGTTTTTTTGGACCCGACGAGGATTAATCATCACTCCTACGTATCTCCATGTGAACAGAGAATCATGGTTACATAGTTTTTTATGAAAAACTATTTGAGAAACTTTTTTATTTGATTTTTGTTTCTAATTTTGAAAACTTTTTTTAATGTTTATTTTTTGAAATTTGGAAATAGGTGTCATGTGACGTGAGCGGTCAAATAGACACTAGAAATTAAACAAAGAAACATTTTTTATTTTAGTTTTTTATATATTTTCTGAAGAAAAAGAATTTTGAAAATTGGTGTTAAACAAACACCAAAGAAACGAGGAAAACTATTTTTTGTTATGATTTTTAGAATAAGATAAAAAAAGAAGCTCAAAAGTAAGTGAAAAAAATGTATAATATTAAAACAAAATATAGTGAGAATTTGGGAATGAATAAATGAAAAAATTTGCCACTAACATACCTTTTAAACTTTTCCGTTCCTCCTTTTTCTTATCAATCTCTTTTGTTCCCTACATTATAACTATCTTCTCTCCTTATTTTTCCTACTTCCTCTAGTAAGAATTTTGCTCTTCTCCCCCAAAAGAGATAGAAAGGAGGTGTGACTATGTGAGTGGTATTGACAAAAAAAAGAGAAAGTGTAAAGAATATTTTTGTTCCTCATGACAAAGTGCGTATCTATATTCACACATTGCAATATCAATGTTATCTGCTTTAATTGTAATGAACAATATAAGGAAGTAATTGATTATGATAGCAGCACATTATGAGATCAAATTGCAGTCAATCAGAGTACAAAATCAAATTAAGACTGGTAATATTGATTCTAATCATTAACAAATCAGAGCACAAAATCAATCTCAATTAGTAATATTGATTATTATCATTTGAAGAGATATTGCTTCTAATGATTAGAATCATATCACTAATTCCTCTATCAGGAACAAAGAACAAAGGGTATAAAATATTTGAGTTGTTGGACTCATGAAGATGAGTGTGATAATTAATAACAAATTGGGTTCTTCCTTCTTCCTTTTTTTTTTCATCTTTTTTTTTTCTAAAATTAAAGTTTGAAAAATCTTTAAAGAAAATTTGGTTTTATATTTTTTTTTAAAATAAATTTATTCACCCGGACGAAATTGGGTATTGACAATTGTGTTGCTCTCCGTGGAAGGTACAATAACCATTCCCAGGGATATCTACTTAAGTGCATGTAAACTTGGTTTCATGCCAATTTATTAATTGATTAAATTACTCTTTTGGTCTCTCTATTTGTCAAGCAATATATGGTGTTAAAATCTAACGTCACGTGTCAATTTATGCTTTTTTGAACTTTTTAATTTCTTTTAATTTCTTTTTTATTTTTTGAATTTTTACACGTGTTACTTCACAGTTGTCTCAAGTGTTAAAATGACTCAATTTGATTTCTATATTTGTTTTTAGTTTCAATTTAATCCCAATTTTTGTAGACATGAAGCAATATTATCTCTTCTTAAATTGACTTTCAATTTAATTTTTTTATAAATCTTATGATAATATTCTTAATAAAATATTTTTATTAAGAATTAAAAAAAAACAAAAATTGATACATAACTTTAACACCATCTAATCAAACTAACAGTAAAAATTAAATTGAATATTTTAAAAAAAATGAGAACCAAATTAATATTAATTGACAAATAATAATTTAACTTTATTAATTTTACCACTTTACAAAATATTTGATGTGACAATGCTTAAAATAATTGACCATAGACACTTAGATTGCATTATCTCTAAAGTGCATAATTAGATCAACCTGATAGAAGTGTTTACAAGAGATTGTTAGGTGGATTCAATATTCGTTGAGCCTGGTGAATATTTTAAAAGATTAAAAAGATCATCTATAATCATTCAAGAATTTCTTACACTCTAATTCGTTTAAACACTTCTCAGCTCTAGACATGAAACTATAAAAATTAACGTAGTAAGGGATCCAGCAAATTAGTGCAAAGACCTCTATATCCATGTCTCTCTCAACTAAACAAATAACAGAATGCATTCTGCCGAAGGATTACACAAAAATTCTTATATTAAGAATTAAAGAATGGACCAGTATTTTTTGCTGGTCAATATCTCGAACTGGAATAATACTCGGGAAAGCGCTTGAATTGAATAACTTCAACTGCAGTTTCCTTTATCGACCTCTTATTATGGTCGCATGCCCAGAATCGCCAAGATGTTTATGTAATTTATTTCTGCGTAGCAAATCAAACGAAGTTATGCAACAGTTTAGTATGATGTAGCAAGATTTATTATTAGAACAATATGAAATTTGATTTTGATAACTAAGAGAGGCATAAAGTTAGTTACCTTGAGTCAAACTCCTCTCCACACGCATCACAAGTATTACCAACGTTTTTCGATGTCACCTTATTCAAGAAACAAAATCACAATCAGTTAGGAGCACAAAAAGCAGATTGTCAAACTATAACACAGAATAAAGATGACAAAAATTGGAAAACTAAATAACCCAGATTGTCATGTCAACAAATTACGTCAGGTATTGCTCGCTAATCGATCAGAAGATGGCTAAGTGGTGTCTGGTCCTTTTAAAAGCTCTGTTTTTGGTTGAAAGAAAAGAAGGGACAGGGAGCACTATGTAGTAGTGGAGGTGAATGAAGGGAAGCAGAGATAAAAAAAATTCCTTATCATAGTTAGAGCTTAGAATAGTCAAATAAAACTAAAGAATTTAAGATAATTTAGTCTAATTAATGTAAAACCCAATCTAACATTCAAATCTCCTCCATTTTGGGGGAAGTCAAAGTTGAACGAGGAGGGAATTTGGCCCCCGCTACTCCATTTCCCAGCATTCTACTGTATTTAGGTAACTAACGACTAATATATCCCGCATAACCACAATTTAAAATCAGGTTAATTCAACTTTTAAAATACCCTAAACATAACGCAGAACCCATATTGCAGGTGCATATATTCATTTAAAGACAAATTAACAATTCTAAACAATTCACGTAAAGATATGATAGGAGATAAAATAAAAACATTCTCAATAATACATCAATAATCTAAATATTCGTGTATAAGATTCTTATATAATAAGTTTAAGAATTTTTAAATTATGTTGAAATTATTTCAATGACTTATGAGGCAAGAATAACAGTCCAGGTATACTCCGAAGTTCTTACCTTGGCTTTTCTTCCTTTGGATGAAATTTTGGCTTTGATTTTTGTGTCCTTGCCAGCTCCCTTTTTATCAGCAGGTTGGTTTGAAATCTTATTACCTCTACTAACCTGCTGCTCATTTCCTATAATGTTATCCCCATTTTCCACAAAATGTTGGGAACAAGACTCCTCTGCACGAGAATTATCATTTCCATTACCGTTTATATTCTCATCATTGCAACTGCCAGCATTCCCCTGAGATTCTTCCCAATTTTCCCTACCCTTCTCTTTCTTAGCTCTACGTTTCTTTCTTGTGCTCTTCCGGTTGCTGTATTCCATAGGGCCAAATTCATCCTCCTCAGTTTCAATTTGAGATTGAGCTATTGCAGCCTTGGATTTGTGGGTTGAAGCTCGTGGCTTTCTGTTCTTGTGGCCAGCCACCATTGCTTCAAGAACACCATTTTCATCGTTATCATCATCTTCATTGCCACTATCATCAAGATTAACCGACCCGTTGGAATCTTCCCCCTCCTTCACATGCGAAGCATCGTAAAACTCATCACCACCACCATCATCATCATCATCCGATTCACCCCCGTTTTTAATTACCCCCTCTTCAACATTAAGACCATCCCGAATCCTCGCCTCCAAATCACCAACACCATGACCACCATCACCATCCACTCCAACCCCATCTTCCTCACTTCCCAGTCCCTCCTTTCCTTCTTCCAAATCCTCCTCATCACCAATGGAATCCCTGAACTCCGCAACCCTCTCCTTATGCTTCTTGGACTGCTCATGGTTTTTCCACTGCTTTTCACTCTTAAACTTCTTCCCACACAGCACACAATAAAACTCCTTATCATTCTTCTTCTCCTCCTCACCCTCCTCAACCCACTCCTCCACCACCTCCTCCTCCTCAACCTTAGCCCAATCAGGCTCCTCATACGCCATGGCCCTCTCCTTCTTCTCCTTCTCCAACCTCTTTTTTTTCTCTCTCTCCTCTTCCTTCTTCCTCTCCATCTCCACACTCTTCTTCACCCTCATATCAATCACCCTCTTATCCCTCTTCTTCACAAAATCCCCCAACCTCCTCACAGTATCATTATACTCCTTTTTCGCCTTCCTCCTCGCCTTATTATTCTCCTCTTCCATAAGCCGCCGCGACTTCCGGTTCGGCCCTGCCATAGCGTCATACTCATCCGCCCAACAAAAGTCCATCACAGTACAAAACCCTAACCAGTATCCATAAAACGCAGTGACCTGAGCGTAGGGGCTATCCAAGTTCCCCATTACAGGAGCCTGTCGAACCGCATCAACTCCAAGCCCCATTTTCCGCGCGAAATTGATCTCGTTAGCGTGGATTTTATCGAAAACATCAGAATAAACTTTATAGAAGCCCTTTCCGGTGTCAGAGTAGCCGGAATAGACGGTGTTGGAGAAGAAGGAGAAGAGGTCCGGGACGACCGATTTGGAGAGGGAATTGGGGTCGGAGAAGAGGATTTGAGAACGGTGGGAATCGTACCAAGCACGTTCCTTGGGATCGGAAAGAACTTCGTATGCGTGTTGGAGTTCCTGGAACTGCGCAGTGGCTTCTTCCTGGGAGAGACCCGATTTTATGAGCTTGTCTGGGTGGCGCTGAAGGGCGAGGCGGCGGTAGGAGGAGCGGATCTCCTCGGGAGAACTATCTTGCGAGAGATCGAGCACTTCGTAGTGGCATCGCTTCGTCAGCGACGACGAAGACGCCATTGATGCTTGCTAGGGTTCCGGTCTTGTGTATTCAGGTAAAACCAATAAAACACACCAAATCTTCTATACAAAAGGAACAAGTGCATCTATATATATACATGTTTACACACTGCATTTGTGGATTTCTAATGTCATCATTTTAGTTTAATTATTTTAGTTTAAATTTTAAAGATATGATTCATATCTTATCTTATAATACAATTTTCTTTTATGCGTGACTATATTATTTATTTGTCGCTTTGTTTTGCATCCTTAAAATTTACAACAAATAAATCTTTTTTAAATATGCAAGTTATATTGTGAGTGTAATTTGTAGTGACATTTCTTTAAAGATAAAGTTGTATTTAAATTATGATATTATGTGTATCTATCTTTATTGAAGAATAACACCTAAAAATATTCTTATTAGTAAAAGTATTCTAATCTTTATATAACTTTTTTATTTATTTTAATTTACACTTTTGATCTTCTTTTATCTAAATAATTAGATGTGATCTATATGTTATAAGAATATTGAATATATGATATACTGTTTCTAAAAAATATCTAATATTTCCCATGAATCCTATCCCATTAACGTTGGGAGTATTGGAAGAAAGGTTACATCAAATATATTGTTTTAAAAATTTATAGTATCAAATTGAATATTATAAAAATAACCAAATCAAATCAAATCATTTAAAATAAAAATCTGAAAATATAATTTAATATATTATTTATTACTTTTCTTTATCTAACTAATTTAATATTTACTTTAATAATTTGTGTTATCCGGGTATATTCGAGTTTTTTATATCTTCGTAGTATTTTAATTTTACATACATCTTCTTCCTTTGTTTTTTTTGTTTTTTTGTTTTAGTTTTTTACATATTTTTCTATTTCAAATACTTAGTTACTCCTTCTAACTTCATTCATTGTTTCAAGAAACTTTTTGGAGAGGGGGAGTATAAGTGAGAAAAAATATATTAAATAATTAATTAGTTATTTTTTAGTTTCTTAAATTTGAAACCATTTTCTTAGCCTATAATTAAAGAAAAAAAGTCCACCAATGACGATAGGTCGACAAGAGTACATTTTTATGCGACCAATTTACAATACTTTATTATATTTTATTGAGTAATTAAATTTGCATGTTATTATTAAAAATAGTTGTAATTTGATAGCAGATGAAAAAAGTTGTCTTTATTTAAAGAAAGTCATCTTATCCTAGCTAAAATGATCTTGTTAGAAAATTTTCAAATATGTTATATATAAGATAATGAGATATTTATATGTATACATTTTTATACTTATTTTTATATTGTAATTTTATTTGACAATAATTTATTATAACAACTATTTTTTTATGGACAAGATATATGTAAACTTCAGGTGTTATGCGCTTTGGGTCCTCAAATTTCAGAGCATCCATATTGTGACCCTTTGAGCTTTTATTAGAATTGTCCTAGAAATTCAAAATTTGTTTTATGTACTTATGTAATATAAAACAATGTCACTTGCTTATGACAATTGACACCAACGTTTCTATATTATATTTCATAAATAATTGATCATGATAAACTCATTAAATCAGTGTTACATTTCAAATCCGTATAAATAGTCCAATCTAATTAGTTCGTTTAATCAAAGAGAACTCTTGTTTTATAGATAGTAGAGCAAAACTTTATCTGACCAAGTAGAAAATGAATGGAACATGCCATTACTTTGTTTTAAAATGTCTTAGTTTCAAGAATAATTAATTATAACATATATTTAATTGAATTTTGTTTTAGATGTGCAAATTATATGATTACTAAGATATGATCATATGCATGAATGTGTAATTGTTAAATAATGCTAATTTTGTGATAGAATCTTATACATGATATATCAATTATTGTGAGTATAATAAATGTTATGGGATAGTTTAAATAGAGTACATGCATTAATTTTTCCATTTTTTATTTATTGGAAACTAGTAGTGATGTTTTTGGATTCACATTATTCGAGGATGGATTAATACTCGATCAATAAATAATAATAATAATTATACTTATTGCTAATATTGTTGAAGTGTTAACATGGACTTAATATATTACTCAAATGTTGAGATGTGACAATGGTAGAACTCATTATTTAGTGAGTTTTTGGAATTGTTTCTCTACTGAGTTTTTAAAATACACTGATGTTGATATATTAAAAAATTAATATATTTTAAAACATCAAAATCAATATTCATCCAACTTGACAATGTTACATAGTGTTTTTTGAAGTTTAGTAGAGTGTGCAAGTAATAATCTTCTTGAGGAGAAGGTTGTGCATACTATTTTTTAAACTTGTAGTATACTATAAGTATCGTGATTTATCCAATAGTCATGGAATGAGTAAAGAGGGTTTTAATTAGTCTTCAATAATTAAAATAAGATCTACTTTGAATGTAAGTTTTAGATTGTAAACAATAATTTAGTATTTGGGTCTATTCAAGTCTAACAAAATTAGGAGATGAGCATTGAAAGGCAAGGAAACAAATGAAATTTTGAAATTCAACCCACTAAATTCTTGGTCAAACATTAAGGAAAAATATAAGAGAAGACTAGACATGATACACATGACTTTGATGACGAAAATGTAACTCATGAGGACCATGATCCAAATTAGTTAATTGATCTAGATCTAGATTTAAAATTTAAATTTAAATAATTTATAAAGTTTTCATTCAAAGTAAATTATAAGTACTCATCACAAAGGCACTAATATAATGCTTGAGTGATGCAAAAGGAAGGATCATCACTTAAGCGATGATAAGATGACACTCAAACAAGAGAGAGACCAAACCAATAGCCTCTTCTATAGGTGTTGCTCAAGTAATGTAAGGTTACTACAATGTGATAAATGTGCTTAAGTGATGTACACGTAATAGTAATTGTGTTATTTTGGTATATATGTGTGTGCACACTTGAGTGAGAATGATTATGATATACATATATGTGGTACTATAATTTAGTGTGGATGAATATATTAACACCTAATATGATGTTGTAATCCTTTCATGAGTTTGTAATGAAAAATACTTAGATAATATTTTTACTCCAATTATGGTAATTTTAAGTAGATGATCTCATTACAAAAATGAGATGTTTTGATCTCACTTATAACCTAAATCACAAATTATGACACCTATGATATAAAAAATTAAAGAAATTTTATGCACCAAATTGTTATAAATTTGACAAACCACATTAACATGAAAATTAGAATAAATTTTCAACATGTTTTAAATTAATCAAGTATTAGTTACTAATTAGACATATTTAATACAATTTTTGTTAAAATATTGAGTATGTCAAATTATTCAGGATGATCCAATATGTAATTGAAGATATACCTAATTTTGGATGATAGTTAAAGTTTAACTTGTCGTAGTATTATTTAAACTGAGATTATAATATATGATTAATATATTATATGTTGTCACCGATTGTTTGGATTATTAACTTAATCTTATATAGTGAGACTTTTATAATCTTGGTGTGTAGAAAAGTAGGTAACATTAGACATGATAACATAGAAGATGTTACGTGACATTAACAAAATTTCTTTCTAATGTATGTATAAATACATATTCTTTTAAATATCTATAATTCCGATATTTATATATTATTATATGAAGAAAATTGAATGTACTTTTTAACTTATTTATAAATTTATAAATATTGTATGATATTTTTTTTTCAGGCATTATAATGTTAGGTACAAGTTTAAATTATTCTTTTATTTGAAATTTAAAGTTTTAAAATTTTATTAATAATTGACTATACTATTATGTTTGATACAATCAATGTCAAAAATATTAATTTTATTATAAAAAAACATAAAATAAAGCTTGACAGTGTTATGAAGACACGGGCACAATGCATTACATAGCAAAGAATTAGAGAAACTGTTGGCAAATAATCTTCTGTAGGAGAGCATTCGTATCTACGCTCTTAAACTGTTTTACCGAATTTTGTAAATAAAAAGTGTGGGATTCGGCGAAAGTTGGAGCAGAATCGGCTTCGGTGCCTACATGACTATGAATTTATGCCACAACAACGCTTTTTCCCTCTTCAACCCACCATTTCAAACCACACCTCAACTTCCTCTCACTTCAATCTCATCCCTCTTCAACTTCAATTCCCTTCAAAAATCCAAGTTCCCACGCGCCACCGCAAATGCTACCGGCGAAGCAACTCTGCCAACCATGTCCCAAATTCTAGAAGCGTCGCGAGCGCAGAAACTCGACCTTCACCTCAAAACTCTGGGACCCTTTTTCAGAATCACAGCAAGGAGCTTGGTAACCGACGCAGAGCTCGGAAGGGCCGAGGGGTTCGTAAGATTCTGGGTAGATGGCAAAATCCTTCACTTGGACTCGATTAAACTACGGAGAGAAACACTGGGCATGGAGAAATCAATCTTTGGCCTTGGCCTGTTCATTGGAGCCGTTGCAATTCGACACGGTTATGATTCTGGCTGCAGAACAGCGCAGCTATTGGCCATCAATGACTCCGATCTTTACCATTCCAAGGTTCTCTTCTCACCAACCTTATCCAAAATCTCACACCTTTTACTCATTATATTTTCTACTTCTTTTACACTTTTATTATTCTATTGTTATGATTTTAACTTTTTTTAATATAAAAGTTACTAAATTTATTTTAAATATCGATGTAAGAAATCTTTACATTATCGATTCATAGGTTTTTTTCTCTTCCTTTATGGAACAACGTAGGCTTTATTTCGATATGTATGGTTATGGACTGGAGAGGTTGAATTTGATACTGTTTTCGCAGTTGGTTCGATTCTACAGTAGACTTGGGTTTAAAGCAGTGTACGAGGTAACGGGGTCATCCCTTGGAGATGTTGGGCACATGCTTGTGTGGGGTGGTGTTGGTACCCGCATGGATGCTAGTGTTGAAGAACTGATGGTAAAGTGGTGTACAAGATTTAAATCTCCTCATAAATAATTATGTCACGGTTGGAGGAGCAATTGAATTACAGCAAAAGTAACATAGTAAGAAATAGGCATAGCAGAAGAAAAACAACGTTTTTTTGTCGATTTGATCTTTGTTCTTATCCTAATGAGAAATGAATCTAGAGAATATGTACAAGTTCTAGTTTGTTTGATGGTTGGTTGTATGATCACTAGTTACTCATCACTTCAGCTCTGTGTAAAAGTTTGCTGCTTAAAAATATGAGAGATTGTAATGAAAAGGGGATATAGATTAATGTTACAAGTAAAGACCGGATAATTACAAAGTATGGTTGTAATACTTTTTGTAAAATTTATTCATCATTTATATTTCTCCTATACGTATGGTTTGCTACTTGAGGTCTATAGGAAAAACCGAAATGTAATGGATAGATACTCAACTTACAACGATGAATGAGGACTAAGGTATTTTCTTTCATTCTTCAGTTGCTGAACCACTCCTTCAATTTGGTATGTAGGAGGCACCAGAGCAGCAAATGTATTTACAGATTCTCTGGCAAAACAAAAGGAAGCTGCCCGAGATTCTGAAGGTAACCCTACTTGGTACAACAGGTGTCATTCCTTCAGAAACAAGTTTAATAATTTTCCTTGTGGAAAACAAATCTAGTTGTGGTTTTGGTGGAAAATTTGGTGCACAACTTCGTCAACTCTCTTGCTAATTTAGATGGGCCACAGTAGAAAACCCCTGTGGAAAAAAACCAACATTATTAGTTAGGAAGATAATCTAACCTCTTTGGAACAGAGTTGGGTAAAACTTTAGCCTCCAAATTAAATTTCCATTTCAATGATTAAACTAGACACAAAGTAGGGAATGTATACCAAGTAAGAAGTTTCAGAAAAAGAAAATTAGTAATCCTGATGAGGGATAATTTTCTCACCAATCTTAGCTCCTCCATGCTTGCGAGCCAATCTAGAAAATATGTTGAACCAATTTGGTCGAGCAAAATGTGTGTGTATCTGAAAATTTCCACGGAGAAATGGTTTTTTAGTGAAGCAGTAGCAAAACATGCCTGAATGTGACAAATTATTCACTTTTTGGTAGTTGATGTCAAGATTCTTCCAAACGACTTTAAGTTAGAGTAGTTAATAACAAGATTGTTCGAAATGACAAATTGAAGAATGTTGTCTTGATATGCCAAACTTAACATACGCGAAAAGACAATAACATATTCTAGCTTCAACCAGAAGGCATCAAACATAAAGTATCTTGAGTGTTTTTCATTAAAGCCACTCCATCAAGTTTAAAGCTTGCTTGTAATTTACAGAGTTTGGCTACATAAATTGGCCAAAACTGAGGAGAAGTGCACTTACAGGAGTCCTGGAAACTATGTCAGTGCCATTCTTGGCAAGATGCAAGGCCTGAATGACACTTAGCAGAGCCGAACGAATATCTCCTTCTGGATGTACACTGGTCAGGAAATTGTGCATCTCCACAACGGACTTCAAGGTTATTAGAAAACTAGATTGGTAAGAAAATGCTCGAAGATCTTAAATTGCATCAAAGATATAGTTTCTACAGTGAGCATAATGCCAATGTCATGGCCAAAACAAAATTGCAGTTAGGCATACCTGCTTTTTGGTTGAATTTGAGATTTCTTTCATGACATCTCTGAACCAGTCAAAAGAGTTTGGCTCCCTTGTAACCCAATAAAGATATGCTTTTAATGGACCCTTTGTTAAGCTGCATTTTCTGAGACCACTCTATTTCAAATGCCCAAGTGTGGCATTTGTTCAAAGAAACAGAAGCAGAGCAATTGAATTTTGGTGAAGACATTATCATCACAGTAAGAAAATGCTTACATGAATAAACACAAAGAAACTTACATGATCAATTTCTGTTGTCTGGACACCTTTAGCTACATCTTTTAGGATGCTAATGAAAGGTGTGGCTCCTATTCCAAGACCAATTAATACCAGAATGTCATACTTTACATGGTCTTGAGCAGCACAACCATAAGGGCCATCTATGTACAGTTTTGGACATCCCTGTGATCGTGATAACACTGCCTGCAGATCGAGGAGAAATTGAGTCCAAAGAATATAAGAAGCATACAATTTAAAATTTGTTATCTTCACCTCTTGGAATAGATCATATATTTGGTAGCTCCAGTCTCCGAGTGTTCTAATGTGCACACTGAGGTAGTCATCTTGTGGCCCTGAAGTCAAGGAAAATGGATGCCTGAAAATTTAGACAAAAGAAACTCAAATAGAACATCAATATTCATTGACCTACTTGACATCACAGAACCGAAAGAATGCATTGAAATAGGATATGTTTGAACATATTTATCAATAAACACTTTTTGTTTAGACAAAATAAAAAATATATATAAATTAAAATAAAAATTTAGAGAAGTTAAAGTATAAATTTTCTACATATCACGTAGTCTATAAGTTAATTTTAACTTATAAAAATGTTTTTTTTTTAAGTGTTTAAGGGAAAATTTGTTCAAACAGTCTTAGTTAAAATAAAAATGGCAAAATATCTTGAATGAAATTGTCACTTGAAGGAAATAAAAGTACCATTCGAAAGGCGAAATTTGAGGGCACTGGAGGAATATATACATGCCACTGTGGAACTTGAAACCTTCTGGTTTTTGCATTTTGAGGTACAGAACTTTCCCTGGATAGAGACTAGCCTACATGGAAAAAAAGAGGGGAGGATAACATTATTATTATCATTGACAAAAACAATAAAAGAAATTGAAAATTTTCATATTTTGGGCTGTACCATAAATTTTTTACAGAACTTTAAGCCCACAGATTTTACAAAATTAGTTGAAAATGGAAAAAGCTGATCAAATACCTTCAAAATATCAACTTCATAAGATCCAGATCTAAAGGCTCTGAAGATCCTCTCTCCAGTGTACAACAAAACTGGAAAAGCTATGTACATCCATGTCTGCACATGGAAAGATAGATGGAAATTGAGTTTCTACACCAAAGTTTGTTCTGTAATTTTTTAAATTATACAGCTTTTATAAGAACTATAGCAATCCTCTAAATCACAATGTGTGCAACTAGGAATAAACTAGTAACGAGGAGTTCAAATAATTCAGAAGAGCTTATAATTCACACAGCACATTCTCAATGTCAAGTTTTTATATATTTTTTTCGATAAAAATTATGTTCCAAAATAATGCACGTTAGAAAATAGAAAGCTAATAAATTGAAGAGCTTTATAACAACTTTTGCTACTGTGTTAATCAAAATGGTAAACAACTAGCATAAACTAGTCGTCGCAAGGACTTTAAATAATTCAGAAGAGCTAATAATTCAGCATGCACATTGGCCGCATTATCAATGTCACATTTTTATATAAATATTTGTGTTCCGGTGAAACAAGAGAGAAAAGAGTTACATGCATGTTAAAAAATGTAAAGAGAAACACACGCGATAGAACACCAAGTTCGAATGATTTTGACTTTTTACCATTGCATGCACTGGTTTTAGATTAAAAAACATCTTCACCATGTAAAACTAGATATTGTAGTTTCACAGAGAAAGACCGTTACAAAGGTAAATCACCAAAATCAAGGCTAGAATCACGAGAAAGTAAACAGTAACAGGTAGAATAAGGACGGAAAAAGACATGAAAAAGGGGTACCGTTTTCTCCATCAACTTGTCGGTCAGGAACAGGAACATGGAGTGAATGATGAGGAGGGCGTAGACAAGGACAAACAAATGGTGGGAATACCAAAAGGTGTTGTAGCCAGTGACACGACGGAGAGTCACCGGTAACACAGGTGAGCGACGCCTTGGCCACTTGGTGGCTAGTGAAAATGCAACGCCCATTAACACCACCATGGCTATTCCACTTGTCACCTCCGTCGTGGCCAAAATTTCTGTGTACGTTGGTCGGTGGTACCCAAATCCTGCGGCAATTGTTTGCCGGAATATTGATCTGTCTGACTCACTAATTCTTGGGAAATCACACGCAAGGTGCGTTCCTCCGTGCAATATCACTCCCACCACTATTCCTCCTGCAATAACCTGCACACGTAACCCAAAGACTTTGTGTATTCACATCATTGTTATTGTCAATGGTACAAGGTGGTTTTGCTCCTATTTCTCAGAATTTTGGTAGGAACTCAATCTCAAAAGTCCAACCAATAATTAAAGATTGTCCCCTCTCTGTATACATAATTCCTCACACATTATTCTAGAGTACGAAAAAAGATTGAATATCTGCAAGTAATTCAATATACACATGATCCTACAGCCCATCAAACAATAGTATTGAATAGGAACAATCTTTAATATTTCAGTCAAGTTCAACTGTTTAAGATCATAATTTAGATAAATACAAAAATGTATACACATCCATCATTTTGGTCTGCTAATCAATACTTGAAACAATTTTTTTTTTTTTACCAAAAATACAAAGGAATCGGCGATCATATACATCCATCTAACAATAATATATTTCCTATCTGTTTACCAGTGCTTCAATCCAAAATTTGTTTACCAAAACACAGAAGGAGTTGGTGGTCGTATACATGCATTTGATTAACAACCATATATTGTCGAATCATTTGGTGAATATGACAGCTTATCTAACTATTCATATAATATTCAATGTTGTTTATCGATATTAATCAAAGTGTAATATGAATAAGCCTTAAGAAGTATAAACAACTTGCATGAAACGAGGGGGGAATTAGAGAAGTTTACCTTGTGGAAGTTGATGTTGTCGTTAAACGGAATGACAGAGTTTATGGGACGGTGCTTGCGGAGCCATGTGATGGTGTTTCTACAAACAGGGAGAAGAACAAGTGCCATGTTGAGTTTTAAGGTCTCAGCTGCACCTTTAGCAGTGGGAAGGCAATAACCCATGACTTCAAAACCTGATCTATGGCTGTACTGAACAAATTTCCACACAAATAACCCCAAACATGCAAGGAACCAAAGCAGAACAACCCAAGCACGTCTCCAATAAGTTCTGAACAACACTTCCGTCCTTGACATTGGTTCTTGCTCTTCACAAAAGTCACCACTGCTACTATGAACATTCTGTGTGCTGCCTGTTGTTGCTGATACTTGTTTCATTGGAGAGTGTGCCTTTGACAGACTTGCCTTGAATAGAGACCCCATTTGGGATATCTACAAATGATGACGACTCTTTGTATTTAGATTAATAAAATATGGAATAGGGTTGGATTGTAATGGGGGGTTGAGGCTTGATTGGTACCTCAAGGTAGCCTTTGTTTTTCTTGTCCAGAGATTCCATTATCAAAGAAGCATAGTTCTCTGCTTCATCATGTGTCACGGATAGCTTATTTGTAGAAGCAGTTAATAAAATTGTCTGTATGAGTACAAAAACAATCATACTCACATCAAACACTTATATACAGAAATATGCAAATTATAATTGACGGTTTGTATAAACAGCACATAGAATTAATTATACAAGGTTTGTCTGCGGAAGAGCCAAAATCAACCCAACATGCGGAACAAGACAACTAACACATGCAAATTTAAGCAGCCTCACGCCTAGTGAAGTTAATTATGAATTAAGACATTAAATAAATAATAACCTGCTTTATATCTGTCTCGGTAATTCTTCCATCCTTGTTTCTATTGCACCTAAATTAAAGCCAAGGAAAAATTAATACTTGATTTCAGAATTGGGCATAACAGAGTTTAGCAAAGTTTTTTTTTTTAATTACATGTCAAAGAAGATTCTCATTCTTGAATTAAAAGAATTATCCTTCATGCGAAACCAGAGATTGTACAAATCAGCTTTGGTGATTTTGTGTTTCCAATTCTCGCCGCCTCTCAGTGCACAGAGTAATTCGTTGGCAAACTCTGGTGATGACTGCATCCCTATAAAATAAGAAATAATTGAAAGTGGAAAATTAACACAATAATTGGAAGAATAAAATCAGCATTAAGTAAGAACTGGTAGGTGTAGATAAGGCATCTGGTTTCATATTATACTTAGAAATGTATTAAGCTAAAGGAGACTTAAAAAAAGAGAAATAAAGTGTCATCGATCATTGAAATAAATAAAGTAGAAAGAATAACAATAATAAAAATGAAACAAGTTGTCTTATATTCCGGCACCATAGCGTATCCGAAGAACATGGCTAAGGTGGCTAACTACTTTGCTCACTATGATTCTCTTGTGTTAATTGCCAGTGCCAGATGATAAACAGAAGAGACACCGAAAAGGACTTGTGAATGTCACAATGCATTAATCCATCATGAATTATTGTATTTGTGGTCGTGAAACCAAGCGATATAATGTTACATGAACTGTTGACTTTAGTTTTCTTTTCTCACCAATGCAGAAGCCAAATTCGGACCATCTCACAACCGGTTCGGTGCTCCTTCCGGTTCGGGCCACTTGGTCGAACCGCTTCTCCACATCCCTCCACTCCATTCCACTTTGACCAAAAAAGGCATCAATGAATCCGACTCCTTGAGTTGCTTCATTTTCTACTATCTGAGAACGGGTTTGTTCTGAACTCGAGTTTGTTGTATCGTTAGGATCACCTTCATGCAGAACCTTTGACCCGGTCGGAACCGGAGACAAGGAATGAAGGACTTGGATCCAAGAAGAGGAGGAGGAGGAGGTGGTGGCGGTGGTGGTGGAGGAGGACAAGGAAGAAGAAGAAGGTGATGATTTGAAGAGAGCAATGAGGGAGCGTTCATGAGGAATTTTGGACTTTACAAGCCCATCCATTGATGGGTTGTGAAGAGAATTGAAGCTTTGATTAATTTGTCATTGAAAGTGGAGGTTTTGTTTCCATCATATTGTAAAGAAAATGCGAATTGAGTATGTAGTGCACAATGGTGGAATTAATAAAAAAAAAAAAACTTTCAGGGAAAGATGGTGAGTAGTTTTCTTGAGGAGCATTGAATAATAATTGGTTTGACCAAGGAAGGAGGTAGAAGCAGGTAGCAAGAACTGGTGTATATGGATTTGTTTATGTTGTTTTACAGAGAGATGTACAAGAAAAGTGGAGATTTTGTTCCCTCTCTCTCTTTTCATGTAGGAGGGAGTGTGAAATTTTGTTTGGAATTGAGTGGTTGAGTGAGGGAAATGAAAAAAAAAGGTAAGTTATTGAAAAGAATAAACGATGATGCGTATGGTTTGGTAAGAGTGTGTGGACTACGTTAGAGAAAACGAAGTTAATAAATGGAGGTTTTGTTGGAAATTTGCCAGATTGGGAGAGAATGGAGATTAAGTAAGAGCAGGTGAAGATTGAAAACAGATCCACGCAATGGAAAGGGTGTGTGTGTGTGTGTGTGTGTGTTGGTTGAAGATGGGAGGGAAAAAGAGAACATGTTTCATTTGTAGCTAATATATGCATCAAGAACAGCTCAGAGTATTACAACGTAAGCAAGCAATAGAAAATAATAGAACAATCATTAATTGTGAAAGGAATGACGTGTCTTGGCTACTTTTTTTTATTATTCTTTTTCACCCATGCTACCACGGAGCCACCGAGGCCTTCAGAATTTATTTATTTATTTATATACAATTAATTTATTAAAAAATATATATTAAATTGCAAATTACTTCTGTAATTTAAGAAAAAAAAAACTCTCAGTGCCAGTTCAGGTATAAAGAGTTGAAGATATAATGACATATGCTATTTAGAAAAAAAAAACATGTCAACAAATTAAAAACAAAAAATTATATTTGGAAATTCATACTCACGACTAAAGGATAAAAAGGATCTTTAATTATATATTTTATAGTTAAATATATTTTTAGTTAAAATTTGATCCAAAATTAGAATCTTTCTTATATACATTTTAGCTCTCTAATTTTAAAAATAATGAATATTTTATTTTAACAGTAAAAAGAATAGATACGATGATTTTAATTTAATTATATTAAACTTTTTTTTTATATACTATATCATTTGAGTTATTTAAATTTTAATTTAATATCAATTGAAAAACACATTTAACATGCAAAAAAAAATTAAATAATTGAAATAAAATAATTAGGATAAAAGAAATATTTATCATATATTTTTTTAATTTGAGACCGAAATATATCAATAAATTAAAAAATAGACTGTTAAACCATAAAGTTTAATTCAAAACCGTAAGTCAACGTAGTGAAAATTATATTTACTCGTAAACTCTAAATTAAACGTTAAGAAAAAAATATGTTCAATATAAAGTTTTTTATATAGTTTTATTTGTTTGAGGAATTTATTTTATAACTTTTATACATTTATTTATGTATATTTTATCAAGATAAGAGGATACGGTAAAAGTTATCTGACAACTTGTTATTAGAAAGTTTTTTATCCTTTCTATATGTTTGTGTGCAAATTGGAATCATGAATCAACTAAGCGCTATTTTCTTTTGAAAAAGTGGCATAAATGATCATATCTTAGATAGGTTAGGAAGCACAGTGCACCATTCCTAAATGAACAATATCAGCATACATCACATGCATCAGAATAATTCTAATTTCTTTTGGAATATCTTCTTACAATCTTTATTAAACGAAATAGAAGGGTAGTGTGTTAATCCACTAAATTACAAAAGAACCATAACAATGAAGTAGGTTAAAACACCCAACCCATAAAACAAGTGCGTTTGGTTTCACAAACCAAACTATTAAAATATAATAAAAATAAAAGTAAAAATATTACATAAAAAATTAAACAATTCCACTAAAAACGATGACACGGTAAAAAATCATAAATATTTCATTGATAGCGTTGAAAAATAAATTTCCACCAGTCCAGTAGTTGTTCGCTTACAAAGACAAAATAAAAAATAAGTTGTTATAAATAATAGTTTTAATGTGTTAAATCACTTCTATAAAGCCAAGTTAAACAAACTAACATCGATTGCTTCCTAAGTTAAAGAAAAGGTTTTTAGGTTTTGTATTATAGTAACATAATTTAAAGTGAACTTTAGATTTTAGACTGATTAATAGTAATAGATAAATTAAAAAAAATCCAATAATCTTAAAAATATTTAGAAAAAAAATAAGACAGTTATATCTTCAAGAAAGGTAATTTAAATTATCGTTTTAGAATTTATATTTTTTCATATATTAATAGGATAAGTCAATTTTTTTAAAAAAATAATTTAGATTAACTTTTTAAGATTTTATATATTTTTATATACTAAAAGCTACGTAGACCACATAAGTAGTTATTTAGTCTGCAACTCTCCTGGCCATAAATACGAAAGTAATATAAGTTTGAACATTTGGATTTTCTAACTTCAAATAACATCGACTTTGAACCAGAGCATTCATAAAAATTAATTCTAATTATTTGTATTTGATATGGCTTAAAGGTGGTAAATCGGCTAGTTCGACTCATTTTGTCCATTCCATCTTTGGTTTGGTCCGTAAAAATGGGTTGAGTCGGACTAGTCTGTTACTAAAAAAAATACGTTAGACATTGTAACATGTTCCACCAACCACTTTTTTAAAAAAATTTGTTTATAAAATTGGTTTATATATATAAATTTGTTTATATAATGTAAAAAAATTAATTATTTTTAATTTTTAAACATACAAAAAATAGACTAGCGGGTCAAGAATGGACTTATCCATTTTTGGTCCGTCAATTTGAGAGGTTAAACTAACCGAATCAAATTGAGTTGGTGGATTGGAAACTCTAACATAATTCTTCATTTTTTGATACAATCTAAATACAATGAAATCCTAGAATATATTTATTTGTTTTCTTCCATTTTTTAAGGAAAGGATCAGCATGGTATAGCAGGTTAATGATAAAAAAAAAATAGAGTTTAATAAGTGAGTGGGTCAATTTTTTAATATAACGAAACAATTAAAAGCATTTATCTTTTTAAGATAATAAATAAATACATACACTTTTTTATTTGATATTTACTGATCTTTTTAGTTTTTACAAGTCACATTCTGGAATCTTATCAGTTTAAAAAAAATTGTTAAAATGAAATGTTTTTTGAAGTATGGTACTTCATGTTTAAAACCACTTTTAATAAATTATTCCCTTTTTCTCAATATTGAAATGTATAGGTATATTGAAATTAATGGAATAATATAAATGTAATTAAGGTGAAGAGAAAAATTAATGGAATTGGAGAGAAATTTTAACGATGATTTTGAAAAAACTTATGTTAGTTTTTTTTTTTTTGTAAGACTGCTTTAACTAATTTTAACAATCTTCCACTGGTCTAATTAGTTAAACTTTTAAAGATTAACGTTAGTTAATGTAAATATCATTTTATATGAACTAAAAATACCTTCATTGCAATTAATTAGTGGTAGTTAAGAGAAAGACGCATGATGTAAGTGAAGAAGACACATGAATAATTAAGAATATATTATTGGGAAAAAAATGGACTTTAATTTCCTCTAAAACAACTAGAGATTTGAAGATAAAATGGAGGTTTTGAAATAACAGTAATTTAAAAATGGAGGAAGTGTTTATAGAATATTAATATTTTAATTTAATGTGATATAATTCAAACTTTTATGCGTTATATTTTAATAAAGTTTTGATGATTGTGTTCGTGTTAATTTTATTTTTCTGTATTTTGTATTAATACTATTATGTAGCTACTTGGTCCGTATTACTAGTTTATTGATGCGTGTTCACATAAGAAATAATATTCTAAGAACAAATGAATTATTCACTAGGGTTTTTGTCATTGGTATAGACTTTTGTTCCAAACGTAGATATTATATATCTATCCAAATAACATAATGTGTCATCCTAACAAACAAATTCTCTATGTACACAACTATCTACTAATATAATGTGTCATTCTAACAAACAAATTCTCATAGTACAAAAATTATTTGTCTAGAGTTTATGACACATCTTCAATTATAATTTGTCAATGTCTATATCATTATCCACAATCTATAATGTTGCATAAAGAGATTTTTCCTTTTATCTCTTTTTTTTTAATAATGTTCTAAAATTATAATACATAAATCACAACGAAATATAGTAGTAAGAGAATAATTATTACAAAAATCATCACTTTTTACAATATATATATATATTGCATACCTTCTTAAATATGGTTATATTTAGGTTTCTATTAAAAAATACTGAACTTGTAGAATTACAAATGCATTGTATTTATGTATATATTTACACTCTTAATTGTGTACATATTAATTATATGATGATTGTGATTAACAATATAATATTTGTTAGTTAGAATCGTCACATAATTTATTTTGAAATAAATACAAATTATCTTTGTCAAATTTACTTTGAGAAAAATAGTAACCTTCTTAAAATTGCGCTCTGTCATTTATCAAACATGATATAGTACTTTTCTTATTAATATTTTTAAGTGATGGTGGTTAAATATAAACTCTTATAAAACCTTGATCATTAATTAAACAAGCATTGAATAAAATTCGGTCAATTTTTAACCTTGATAATTAATTAAACAAGCATCGAATAAAATTCAGTCAATTTTGGCAGATGGTTTAGACTATGTTCACGAATACAGATATTAGAGTAAAGAAATTAGTTCTTTAATACTATTTCAGATACATTTTATTATTGTTTGAATATATGTTTACGATCTTTTAAAGTACGGAATCATTAGCTTTTTGTTTATAAAAGAAATTTAAATGTGATTGGACCTTATAAAGTTATTGTTGGAAGGTTTTAGGTTGAAAGTGGTGTCAATACCTTATGTGATTGGACCTATGTCTCATTTGTATTATATCTCATCAATAAAACTCTCTTTGTAAACCTAACACTAATATATAAGGATCTTATAAATATTCACATCAAATTGACGTAATTCACTTGTACCTTTAATAAAACAAAAAATTAATCATAATTGGACGGTTTAAGTGGTAATTATTGGAAAATCAAAATTGGAAGTTGCTCCTAATCCAATGACTACTTAACGGCAAAAACTTATTTTTTAAGCATGTTTCCTAACTCTCAACACCACATGTGCTTCAACACAACTTTTCAAACAAAGATAGAGAACATTATTTGCGAAGAGGCATTGTAAAGCGATCAAAATTTATTTATTTGTATTTTTAGTTTGCAATGATGAATTGTTAATCTTAAGATCATATATGATTATCCTAATTTTGGTGGCTTAATGCAACAAAAAAATATACCTGTAAATAAAATATCAACGGCGTTCTTTGACTTTGGTATGCGTCTTGACACCGTTTTCGACAACTTGTATCTATTTTTTTTTAAGAGAAAAACTGGGTGCAAAGAAAGACACAAAGTATAATAATTAACCATATTCATAGGTTTGAGTTTTAGTTGTCATAATAATTAACCATGCTATAGGTTCTGCCTATATGATTTTTTTAAGTTTTCAAAATAATAATATAACATAATTAAATTATGTAATGCTCATTCACCAACTTCCAGATCATCTTCATGAAATTTAGCTTAAATTAATAATCTAAAAATCAACAGAAAATTCAAATAACGTGAATAGAAAAATGTTATTAGCATATGTTAAAAAAATTAGTCAAATCCTTTTAATAGACATTAAGTTTATATTTTATTTGCAATTGAATGGTGAATCACTATCTGTCTTAAAACTCAAAAGTTGGACATTTTCTTTTCTTTTTCAATTAAAACGGAAAATGTTAATGATAATTGCGTTTCATAACTAAATAATTAATCTATATCTTAAATTACCTGTGTTAGCAATTTCATTAATTATTATAAATTTTAGGATACGATTGGATGTGAGATTTTGGAAAAAAGAAAAGACAAAATTTAAATTTAAACTACCGCTAGAGGACATATGTAATAGTTATAAAAATCAAGATCGCCATGTTAGTTTACTCTGATATATCATTTTTTTCTCTCTTCCATTTTAAAAGCACCACATTTTATTTTTATTATTCATTACTTTAAAATTTTAAGATAATATTAATTATTACTTTTAACGTGTCTTCCTATGAAAGGAGAGAAATAGTGATTTATATTGAATTAATAAAATGAGAATAATAATTAGAAATTAGAAAATGTATTTATAGTGGTATCAAATAACTAGGCTAATGATATATATATATATATATATATATATATATATATATATATATATATATATATATTGTGTAACATTAATATTTAAATACATGTAAGTAATATATTTTAATTTTTAACATAAAATGTTATATATTTATTTTTAATTATTTAATTTAAAACTAATGTGTGGAATATAGCGTGTATGTATAACTTTTAAATTAAATATGTGTGCAATATAATTGTAAAATAACATAGTCATCATTCACATTATAATTTCCTAATTAAAGGTATAAATTGACTAACAATTATTAATATTATTATTTAAATTTTAAATTTTGAAGTGAAATCTAAATTTTAATATTTCAAATAATCATATTTATGTGTACTTGTAATCTTTTATAATAAGTAGTTAATGATATATATATATATATATCTATATATATTTATATATATATATATATATATATATATATATATTAATTAGAGAATTATTGTTTTTGTACCTAAAAAAGGAGTCATTCTTTTTACAGCTTCGCATTCTCTTGTTGCATTCCCATTGCCCTATGAAAATGGTTTAACCATTTTGATTAAAAAAAATTAAAATTTTAATATTTCTTCCTTCTTTAACAATATTAGCGCCACCTCATTATTCTCGGAAGCTTGTATGTTGCGTAAAAAATCTTCGGAGAATTATCCTATTATTAGATAAATGAAATAAAAACATGGAACAAGAATATATCATGAAAACCCCAAAATTAAAGAAAAACTATAACTACTAAAAAATAATAATTATGTGTAAATTTATAGAGAAAACACTCACAACTCTTCAGAGCAAGATTTAGCTACACTTCACAATACTTATAACAAGAAAAGTCAAACACTAGATCAAAGTGTCTTTCACTTGAGGCAAGCAACATCATGAACTTAGGGCTTATTATATAGTCACTAATATTCATCCCTTTGGTTATCCCAGATAGGGGTGTCAAAACGGGTCAGCCCGGCCCGTTTTGGTCCGGCCCACTTGTGGCCCGCCAAAAACGGGTCGGGCCAGGCTGACCCGCCATCAATAAACGGGCCGAAAACTGTAATCCGTCCTGTTTTCGGGCTGGCCGGCGGGCTGGCCCATCTTTTTTTTAACTTTTTTAAACTTTTTATTAAAATTTTGTTTATAAATTTATTATATATATATATATATAAATTTATTTATATAATATAAAAAATTATTCTTTTTTAATTATTTTTAATTTTAAACATAAAAAAAAAGTTGGCAGGCCGGCCTGCAGGCTGGCCCGTTTTGGCCTGCTAAACTGGCGGGTCAGGCGGGCCGGGTTGCAGCAGGTTGACGAGTTGGAAATTCCAACTTGGCTCACCCTTTTTTGGGCGGGCTGGCGGGCTGGCCCGACGAGCCTGGCCCATTTTGTCATCCCTAATCCCAGACAATGTAAGATTTTTCAAGACATATTATTTTCATCAGCCCAACATTGTACTTCCATTCATTTGCTCCCTTCTTGCATGACATTGTAATGGCATTCTCTTAGAATGGTCAAAGCATAATCAATAAAAGTTGGTATTATATTAAACTTTTATCATAGGCCAATAGTAAATATCTTAGTAATATAGATTTATTTTAGATTTTGTATCATGGATCTAGTAGTGTAAGATTTTTTTTTTTTTGGCTTTGTATATGGACCAAATAACATAGGATTTTAGGCTTTAGAAAGCTCATTAGTATGGAGCGCATTTCTGATCGACTTCTAAAAGGATAACTTTGATGGCATGGGAGAAAGTGACCATGTGTCATATACTTTCATTGGAGAGATTTCCTCCTAGTGGCCACATGACACTATGATTGGAGTGTATTTTTCACCTTATTGGGTGGTCACATGACACTCTAGGAATGGAGAGTATTTTTCACCTTCTTGAGTGACTACATGGCACTCTAAGAATGAAGAGTATTTCTCACCTTGAGTGGCCACATGTTCTCTTACTATCGAGGATTATTTTTGTCTTTGACACCAAACTAGCCAAGTTAGAGTTTTTAGGATTTGAATTTCAAAATTTGGAGACACCTTAGGCCATAAATAGAGGTGTCTCCCCTCGTAAATTCACTTTGAGACGAGTAGAATTATGCCGCCAAATTATTATGTGTCTTCATACTTGTCTCCAAAGTATTGGCTAGAGCATATCATGTGGTCTCCTCTAGTCATCCTTCCTTTTGAGTGTTAACCCTACCTTACTTGAGAACACCAAACCACACCATTCTACACACCAAACCATTAAAACTGAGAGCATCATTTGCCTTCATTCAAGTCTTATGCACGCCACTTTGCTCCATAAACTTCGTCTTCTAGCTTTGGAACATTTTAGCCTGAGGAGGGAGCCATCACATTCGTTCCCCATTTGCCTAATATCTGCATGGCATTCATTTCCCATAAGCACCAACTTCTTTCAATGTCATTCATCATCCCATTTGCTCACCTGCATTGTTTACAACAAAAACAACTTTCTCATTTTGTTTCGTCTTTTTATTGAAATTTTAATTTAAAATGTAAATTTGTATTACAAATGGTACATTATGGATTGACAATTCATAATATAAAATTGGATTACAAATGGTACAAATGTAAATCTACATACAATTCAATAAAATTGTATAATCCAAAATGTGTCAAATGAATATTTTTGAATTTTAGATTGTGTAATCCAAAATATCTATGGATTGCATCATCCGAACCTATAATTAAAACACGAAAGAAAAAAAAATCTTATATTATCATTTTCTATTAATTTAAGTAATGGTATAATTGAAATTTATGGAATATGGGAGTGGGGAAGAAAACATAGGGGTACAGGAAGAATTTACTTTAAAAAGGAGCGCAACGGGGGAGGTTATTGGGCCCATGATAACTCTTTCTTAAAGGGCCTCTCATATGTATTTACTTTCTTTGACATGCTAATAATCATATGCACCTTCTGATTAAGAAAACTAATATCGTATACTATAATGTTTTTTTTTAGGGGTATAAAGTACGCTATGATTTTTAACTTGTGCATAGACATGAGTGAATGTAGTGTGAATTCATAAACCATTTTATTGTGGTACATATTTTAATAACTTACAATAACCAGTTTATTTTCATAACATACAAATACAAATATTTTACCCTTCTTTACACTGAAATATGCACTGCACACCTAAAGTAATGTAAACCAATCATGCCTTTTTCCTGATATTCGTTTTACTTTTTTCATTGTTATAATTTAACTTTAAATTTTCTAAATTTGGGCATTTAATTTTAAGAAAATATTAGGGTCTCTCTCATGGAGAGTTAAACCTATTTGTTGAGATTATATATAATGAACTAAATTCTTGTGTAATTTATGTTGTTAATATATATATATATATATATATATATATATATATATATATATTTTTCAATTTAAATTTTTTATTTTTTTTTT
>Ga0214544_1002526_pt1 | contig 38467 bp, 15 predicted proteins | sample CNSS3metaG_FD_160074 | JGI IMG/M metagenome (GOLD analysis project Ga0214544, IMG submission 160074) | Root nodule microbial communities from cowpea collected in UCLA plant growth center, Los Angeles, California, USA - CNSS3 | ecosystem: Host-associated > Plants > Roots > Nodule | place: USA...
TATATATATATATATTTTTTTTTTTTTTTTTTTTTTTTTTTTTAATTTTTTTTTTTTTTTTTTTATTTTTTTTTTTTTTTTTTTTTAACTTTTTTTTTTTTTTTTTTTTTTTTTTTTTTTTTATGTTGCTTGCTTGCATTTCGTTTGGGAAGCATTCGAGAAGCATGTTTGTGTATCGTGTGTCTGCAATTGCTAATTGTTTAAGTATATCTTTGGCAGAACTTGAATCGCTCTGAAAGATAATTTCATGTCACGTGGTGAGGGGCATGTGGAAAGATAATTTTGACGGCATGGACGAAGAATTGGAGATTGGTGAGGGTGTGCAAGTGCAACATCAAAACAAAGATGATGGCTATTCACTAAATCCTGAATTCCCCGGAATATTAAAACCCCAAGAATATGATGAAATTCCAGAAGATAAGAATATGGCTGAAGGAAGGGAACATTTGCATCCAGGTCTATTTTCTGATGGCGGCGGTGTCATGGTTGAAGAGTTAATGGTGAAAAGTTGCAACGGTTCTACCCTAGAAATCGGTACTTTGAACAGTCCAGGGTCTTTGCATGATTGCCGGAGTCCATGGCGGCATAATTATCAGCCGTTTGCTGATTCGCGTGTGGGAAGGGATCGCATTATAGCTAGAAAGAGTGTTCAAGCTACATCTAGTGCTACGGAGGATTTTGGGCCCATGTCTTCCCGAGAGATATTAGCTAGAAAATCAGTCAATTATGATCATGGCAGTGTCGTGAAGCACTTGTCCGCTGATGAGCATACAGCCGAGCAAAAAGAGGATGAAGGTGATGCTCGCGAAGGAATGCAAACAAAAACTGCACACAAATCAGGATTTGCAGAGTATTTTAGTAGAAGTACATTGAAGGGAAAGGGTATTGTATGTAAAGGTCCATCTTCTAATGGTTTATATGTTGAGTCCAGAGATCAGAACCTCATGAAGTATGGCATTGATATCCAGACGGATTCTAATGCATTCCCGATCTCCGGTTTAAAGATTGCAAAGTCTCCACATAATGCTACCGTGCCAGGATTTGGTGAGTCTGACACTGATGGTGTGACTTTGAGAGAATGGTTGAATTCTAGGCACCACAAAGGAAGCAAAACAGAGCATTTAAGTATATTCAGAAAAATTGCAGACTTGGTTGGCGGTTCTCACTCGCAGGGAGTTGCAATGCACAATCTGTACCCTTCTTATATTAAATTGCTACCATCCAACCATGTTATGCATCTTGGGTTGCCAACTCAGAAACACAAATTAGATAGCGTTGCGAATTCTGAAGTTCTTCAGCTAGAGAATTCCCTTATTAGAAAAAGGCTGTCGGAGAAAGTAAAATCTTCCTCTCATAATTTGCGGATGAAGAAACAGAAATTCGCTGATAATGTTAGAGTTGCCGGTGATCAGAGTCAGTGCCCTCCTCGGACTGACTTGTATTATCAAATTGCCAATGATATTAAAGTCAATGCAGCGGTATCACAAGATCATTGCAATCAATACAAGGAAGATATCCAATTTTCTAAGCATAATATTCGGAGACCGTCTCGCCTCCCTCACATATCTAATGCCGGTCAATTCCAATTGAATTCCTCAAACGAAGGATTGGAAGAAGAATGGTATACAAGTCCTGAGGGTGGTTGCACAATATTATCAAATATCTACTGTCTGGGAGTCCTTTTTTTTGAGGTGCATAGTCCAGATGGTGGATGCCCTCTTTATTAAATTAATTCAATGTTCCCTTTCTCTGCTATATTCTTGACTTCTTAAAATTAACGTGTTTCTGAGAGTACACGTGTAGGAAACATGCTTTGTCTGTACTTGGGGGGCAGGGTGGGGGGTATGTCTTCCCTTCTTTTTGAAATTTAGCTTGCAAACATTGTTGCTATGGAATATTGGTACTCTGTACCCTTTCTCTATAGGAAAACCTAGAGATGATTCGAACTTAAATAACTAACTGCAGAGATTACTTATGCTTGTTCAGTGTCAACTGCCAATATATTTGAATTCATTTAACATTAAGTGAATAATGAGACAATGGGCCTGTAATTTACTGTTTGTTTTGGTCTACTTTCGTGATAATTTACCGTTTGTTTGCACTTTAAGCAACTGCAATTTGTAGTCTTTATTTTGATGCCTTTTTATTCCTTATTTACACTGTCCCTTTCTCAGTCATACATTAGTATTGCCCTCTCGTTTGCATCAGCTATCTTTATAATGTTTTGGTATGATTTGAACTGGATGCTGAATATTTGCTAGATACAATGTTACTTCCTCTTTCGAAGATGCTATGCCGTGAAATTTACTGTGTACAATTATTGTTGTTGTTTATAATTATTTCCTTATTAATGGTCCTGATTATCAGCTGATTTATTGTAATCATTTCCTTATGATTAGATTAGTTTTCCTAGTTACTTTAAAACAGTGATTTGATCCCAAAGTTATGGGATCATTTTATTTTATTTTTTTTTTTACTTTTAGATCAGTTGAGGTCACAATGAAAAAAAACTCGGTCTTCCTACTTTGATCACGTCCAGAAAACAAAGATGGCACGATTTACACCCAAATGAACATTATTTAGTAACATCTTAAGCCATATATTTATCTTTTCATTCTGTTAATGGTTGTCTTGACGACCATGATTATTTCTTGCCTATTCATCCAATCATCCCGCCCTGGTTATCATTAATTGATTTTTGTTTGTATGTTATTGTCTGCTTTGAACATTGCTATGTCATTCTGGATTCATGAAACTGATAGTTCTGGTGTTTACCTCAAACCTTTGCAATCAATTAACTGTTGTAGTAAATTTAACCCGTTAATAGTTTTGACTGGTTTTTTTCTATTAAATACTAATTCTTGGTCAATTCATACTGAAAGAGTACAGCAACATGAGTTTACATAAAGTTAAGGACTGATTATATTTTCGGTCTTTCTTTCAGTTATTTAATCATTTTGATTCAGAAAGAGCACATACTGCTGCGATGTCTGCTCTTCGTGGTAGGATTCTTCCCTCAGCTTTCCTATCAGAGTATCCTAAGGAAGCTGGATTTTGCCTTTGGATGCTGCATCCTGAACCATTATCACGTCCAACAATAAGGTAAGGCTGAAATCTTTTGTATTAAGTTATCTAAAATCTTGTGTATCATAATTACCAGACTTCGGAGGTCTTACCAAAAGAACAGGTAGTTATGGAGTGAAGGGGAAGCAATGAATTGGCCTGCTGGGCAGCTTGAGAGAGGAGAGGCAGATAAAAAGATTCTGAACACATGCAAGTAGTAGGTGATGTAGATTAGAGGTTTCTGAATATTGTATGTCAAAGAGATAATAAAGACATGTGTGTTATTTTTAGTAAGACATTAGAGTACAGTCATAAATACAAAAGGAAATCAACGAAACCCCACATTTAAATTCATAGCTAGATACAAATGTTACATGCTATTTAACGTGATAGGATGGGAGAATATGCGGAGAGAGAAGGGAGGACTAATAGAAATTGAGCTCTAAAGGAGGTTTACCTTGGGCTCAATTTTGTGAGAGGACTTCTTTCTGATCTTGTTCTAGATCTATTTATGGGTTTTGTAAGGAAATTCCATTTCTTTACATGCTATATCTACCAAAGACAACTATGATATCCTGACGTGATGACTTATTTTGCATAACAGGAAGATCCTACAATCTGAAGTGATAAATGGAACAAAGGTGGTGGACTGTGAGGAATTATTATCAAGTCTTAACCAATATGATGCAGAATCAGAATTGTTATTGCATTTCCTCATCTCACTGAAAGAGCAGAAACACGGGGATGCCCACAAATTGGCTGAAGAAATCAGATGCATGGAATCAGATATAAAAGAGGTGGAGAGAAGGCATGATTTGAGACTATCCTTGGCTCCTTCGAGCTTGAAGAACAACTCATCCTGCGGAATAGAGGGTGTATCTCTTCTCAAAGAAGCTTCAAGTGCAGAAATATTACCACCAGTATACACAGTTTCCAAAGAAAATGAACTGAGACTGATGAAAAATATGTCCCCACTTGAGAATGTTTACTTTTCTACGAGATCTACAATTAAGCTTCCTGGAACAGAAACAGCAACCCGCCCAGATAAAGATGTGCTGAGAAATTCTGACAACTTCTGTGTAGCTCAAAAAGACATGGAAAAACATACAGATACTTTAGGAGCTTTCTTTGACGGTTTGTGCAAGTATGCGCGTTATCACAAGTTTGAAGTGCGGGGCATACTAAGAACTTCTGATTTTAACAATCCAGTAAATGTAATCTGTTCTCTGAGTTTTGATAGAGATGGAGACTACTTTGCTGCTGCTGGGATATCAAAGAAAATAAAAGTTTTTCAGTTCGATGCAATTTTCAATAACTCTGTCGACATCCATTATCCTGTAGTCGAGATGGTAAACAGATCAAGGCTAAGTTGTGTTTGCTGGAATAGCTACGTCCAGAACTATCTTGCCTCCACAGACTATGATGGTGTAGTTAAGGTTTGTGTGGCTTGCTCACTAGATTTGATACCATTTGAATTATTGCTAACATCATTGCCATACATTCCTTGCTGTATCCGTGAGTTACAATCTGGCATATGCAGTTTCGAACCAGCATGTAATGGTTTTATCTCCATGGGTCTAATAAAATTTTCACTTGCATATTTGAGATTAAATTTCTCCAATGGGTGAGTTTGTTATACCTTTAAAGATGGGACCCATACCTTGTGGATAAAATTTAAGAGAAAATTTGTATGGAAATATAATTTTTCGTTCCCGTTTTCAAGATGTCGACCTAACCCTAAAGGGACGAGTGGAGAACAAAAATTTAATTTTCTCCAGATTGGCATCCAAATTTTAATTAGATGATTTGACCTCACGTTTTAAGGATGATCATGTCCGATGGCGGGCTTTATTTTAATTCAAAGATGAATTGCTTTTTAACTTCTTTATTGAAGTATCCTAGAGTACGGGTCCTATCACGTAGAGTTTGCCTGATAACAAGAACGATATCATCACTTCCTCCTCTACCAAAAAAAAAAAGTTTGAAATTTTTCCTGTAGTACGAAAAATGCTACTATTTCTTGATGAGAGATATGTTCTTATTTTCAGCAGTACTAATTGCGTTGCCTAAATGGATGCATTTTCAGCTATGGGATGCCAATACAGGTCAAGAGTTTTCTCGTCTCACCGAACATGAAAAGAGGGCCTGGTCTGTTGATTTCTCTATTTTATGCCCTACTAAATTTGCCAGTGGGAGTGATGACTGTTCTTTGAAACTGTGGAGTGTCAATGAGGTACGCTTAATCTCTTTAACCTGCATACACAGGTCAAGGCAATTCTGCTTAAACTGCGAGAATTTGCTTGACTGAAAAACGGTAGTATTGTTTGTTGTTTTCTCTCAAGTTGTTATGGCATTTATGAATTAATTTCTGCCTACAATTGATCCGGAGCTAATCAAATGTAAAATTATTTTGCAGAAAAACAGTTTAGGCACAATAAGGAATGTTGCTAATGTCTGTTGTGTTCAGTTCTCTGCTCATTCATCTCATATGCTGGCCTTTGGATCCGCGGATAATTCGGCTTATTGCTATGATCTTCGCTTTCTTCGAAACCCTTGGTGTGTGTTGGGTGGTCATCGTAAATCTGTAAGTTTTGTCAAATTCTTGGACTCTGAAACACTAGTTTCTGCATCAACCGATAATACCTTGAAGATCTGGGATCTCAACAGAACCTCTCCTGTGGGTCGGTCAACTAGTGCTTGCAGCTTAACTCTGACTGGACATACCAATGAAAAGGTTAGATTTTATATTTTGTAGCTCTGATTGTAAATTATCTCCATGGCCTCTCTCTTTAAGGGTCTGTTTGTCACACACCTCCAAAATTGGATTTAGAAAAGGAAAAGAAATTCACTTTTTTACGGTGTTAGATGAAGATTGTGGTGGACTGACTAAGTAGTGAAAAGCAAATTTAAAAATTCAGATTTACCTGCCAAAATATGATTTTGTTAACAACTCTGGTGGACGACTCGTGTGGATTCACGTCAGAAAGACTGAGTTAAGTACACCTCTTGCTATTACAGAATTTTGTGGGCTTATCAGTTGCTGATGGATATATAACATGTGGTTCAGAAACAAATGAGGTATGCATTATTTTCCATTATAAATTTGTAAGACGTTCTTTTAAGTTGCCAAATACAAAAAAGTGTTATACTATTATTATCCATTTAGGATTTTTTAATCATTGAAATGAGAGCACACACATCCTATTCCGTAACTTGTATATGCACAAATTTTGCAGTGATACCTATGTATGGTCTTGCAGGTCTATGCCTACTATAAATCTTTTCCCATGCCAATCATTTCGCACAAGTTTGGGTCCATTGATCCTGTTTCTGGTAAAGAGACTGATGATGACTATAGTCAATTTGTTTCAAGTGTGTGCTGGAGAGGGAAATCAGACATGCTTATTGCAGCCAATACAAGTGGATGTATAAAAGTTCTACAGATGATTTGAGGGGAAGCTTGCCCTTGATAAGGGGGGAACTTTACTGTTTTGTACAGTCCAATATATAGTTTTAGTGTTTCACCCTTGACACTCAAGTCAATCCCATTAATTTTCTCGCAGTTCATCGAAAATTCTTTTGACGGCACGACTTCTCGTAGTTCAGGCATAATTATGAAGAGAAAAAGTCAAAATATTAACCAGATATTTCAATTTGAAGGCTGAGTTTTATCCAAGATTTCAGTCTGGCATTTGTTGGAAAAGGCTTGTTACACAGAGAAAGTAGAGGAGGATGAATCTAAACAGGAAGCAGATTCATTGTGTAAAAGATTAACACTTCAGAATGGACATGGCAGGAGTTTCTACCAACTTTTAGATTCAAGATTAAACTCTATATCTCTGCATGAAGGGTGAAGTGTATGCTTGAACTAGTAATGTGCTCCTGTAATGAAATGTTCGTAGCTTGCAGTTCACTAACACTCACAGTTTTCGAAGGAAAACCATCTTGAATTTCCCCTGGTATTTTGTTAGTGATGTTCGTAGCTTAAAAACAGTTCACTAATACTATTTGGATTGGATCTATTGCGGCCATATTCATGACTTAATCCAACAAGGTGTTGCTATATTTTTCTGTTAGAACTTATGCATTCTAATCCATTTTTTATTAATTAAATTATAATAGGTTGAGTTATAAGTTGTATTTTTTTGCTAAAATGTGTAGTTTCAAAATATTTTGTATAATATATTTTTTTTAAAAGATTATGCTATTTAATATTTAAAGAATTAATAATTTATATATATATATATATACACACACACATTTTAAGATAAAGTAATAGAATAAATTAAACAATAATTATACTATTATTAACTAATGAAAACGCCACTGTTTATATGTGTATTGCCTTTTATTTAATGATAATTGAGGGTAAGATAGAAAAATTATACTATTACTCTTATTTTTTTATTTTTATCTTTTGCTCCCTGACATAGTTTAGTGTAAACTACATTAAAAGGTTAAAGGATGAGGGTAAGAAATATGAGTTATAGTATCATTGGTCATTATCTCAAATTTATCTGAAGGTGTATATAAATCAAGCATGTATGTGTGTATATAAGTACTGTACGGCTACCTTTTAATTTAATTTTTTTAATTTTTACCTGTTTAGTATCTAAATTACACAAATGTATTTCAAGAAAAAATTAAAAAAAAAGGTTTTCTAGTATGTTAATATAAAATTAATAAATTTTTATTTAAAGCAATAAAAGTGTCTTATAATACTCAAGTGTTAATTTGTGATATTAACAGAGACACTCTCATAAAAAAACTCAAGTACTCACTAATGGTGGCAACACATAAGCTAATAGGATCCATAAATTATCAGCTTGAATTTCAATTGGCAATACAATAAGTGAGCGTCATGTGATGTGATATTTTCGAATGTCAAGGCATTGATATAACAGTATGGCATGTTTCTTCAAAAGCACCGAGTGGTATCTCTTTGCAACGTGAAGTAACCACAATAATCTAGAGAAAACGGTTAATATTTTTGTTTTCTGTAAGTTTCAACTTGTATGAATACTTGTCTTGGTGTGGTATTGATGAATCATCATATGATCCTTGAAATTGTTATAGTTATGTAATTTTTGTAAAAGTTAATAGAATAACAGTGTCTCGTGAGTTTTGATTCGTTTGCCTTTTAAAACATTGGAACAGATACGTAAGAAAATAATAATAGAATTTTGGCGTAGAATAAAATGAATGAGAGAGATTAGAATGATGGGTTTCCGAAACATACGGCCCACAATAGAGTGGTTTTTTCCTGTTTTGTCTCTCCCCCACAAAACAACTCTAATCACCTTTTTAAACGCAACAACCTCTTCCTACGCATATCACATTACCTTAACACAACACAAATCCCACCCTCTTCCTCTCATTCTCTCACCTCCATCTCCTTTTTCTTTTCTTTTCTCTCTCTCTTCCGCACCAAATAGAGGAGAAAGAGAGAGAAAAAGAGAAGCGACTGTAATTTGGAGATGGCAGGTGTTTGCAAGCATTCCTTGGGATTGGGAGTTATGGCCATGGTTGCCACTCTCATTCTTGCTCTTTCAATGCCTGCTGCTGTTCAGGCTCAAACTGCAGCCCCTGCACTTGCCCCTTCCAGTGACGGTACTTTTCTTCTTTATTATTAACAACAACAATCCATAGGATATCTTTTAAACCTGAATTGTTGTATTTTTAATTCCTGATCCAATATATTAAAAAGTTCAATCTAGTAATTCTTTTTGTGTTGTATTGTAATTCAGGTTCGTCTATCGATCAAGGGATAGCATATACTCTGATGTTGCTGGCTCTGGTACTCACATACATCATCCACTCGGCCTAAATTTCCTCCAACTTCTGAATTAGGAGCAGAAAGCTGTGTTGTGTTCGTTATGATTAACGAGTAGGGAGAGAAGTGAGGAATGTAATGCTGGTGTGAGTTAGAAGAGTAGGTGTTTTGTTTATTCATGTTGGGCCATTTAGTGGCTAGTGTTTGCAGTCGGAACAGATTTCAGACTGCTTATGGTTTTCTCTTGGTAATATAATGGTTGTCTTGCTTTTGGCATAATCAGATTATAGCTCATTGATTAAGAACAATAATCGGCAATGAATTAACAATTCTGTAATTCAGGAAATAAAAAAATTACTAAAAACAATTAACTAGAAACACATCATCAATCAAATACAAAATATTTTTTCTTCTACTGTACCGATAAAAGTTCTCTTATAAAGCCAGAGAACCCATCCATTAAAATGCTATACTTGTATTCGCTGTTAACTAGAAACACATACATTTAAAACAGATCATACATTCCATCCCATGTAGCAAAAGTGTTCAGTGTTTAAACTGAACAAGGTAAAGAGGAAATGTTTGGTTGTATTAACCTCAGGCCATAATTACGATTAAGGTGGCCAGGTTAGGAAAAACTTGCACAACATCCGATGATGAGAGATGCAGAGCAAGCAACTTACTTAACTTCCCTTTCAACTTACACTTGAAATCAAAAAAACTGTCTAAATCAAAATTATTTGTGAATATTTGAAATTCAAATTTGAAACTGAATAGCTTCTGGTACATAAATATATGAATTAGAAGGCATTTGTGAAGCAGTGATGATACCAATCTATAATCAAACCTTCTGATTACTGGGTTCAGTTTTCTGTTTTTCTTGTCCAGCTAGGGAAAAGTTCTTCACTTTCTGTCGAGGCAGAAAACGAAAACCATTTTTAAAAAAAAAAAAAAAAAAGCAGAAGAAAGCACAACTATATTTAAACATCCGCAAACATAAACGCAAATATATCCAGCAATCAAGTTTGGAACATAAAGGCAACTCCGAAGTGAGTAATTATGGCTGAATCAACAGAATACACATTCTGATGAAGTGCAACTCCAATCAAAATGTCATATAAGAACTTACTCAACATCTAATGGAAGCGTAAAATAAGTAGTTTCAGTTACTAATAAGAAAATCATTAGTTGATATGTCATCACATGCATGATTGGTTATGTATGTGTACCTACCGAACAAATACCAACTCTTAACTTTTCCACTAATGAAAAAATAAAACCAGCAAATCGACAATTGCAAGGGTTCTCAAAGAAGAATAATTAAAATTCGAACCAGAAAGGAAGAAATCAAGAAAATATAATGATTAAAGAAACACAAATTCAGCAAATTGAAAAGTGTTGTCTACAGGCCAAACCAAACGATTACAACTTACTTATCGTCATGATCATTCGTTCAGATACCATCGAAAGAATGGATATAAAACAACGATTAGAGGAAATGCGATTCAGTAATTGAAGAGTTGGGTATTTGAGAAAGAGTACCTTGGCGAGGACGCAGTCGCGCAAAGAATGCAAGAGGTGAAGGCATTTGTTTTCATCGTAGGGAGATTGAGTGACGCAATTGAGAAGAGAAAGAGCTTCCTCTGCACACACCGCTTTGGCTCCGCCTTCTTGCATCTTCGGTTTTCAATTAGGGTTTTAGGGCAAAGTGAATGTCAAAGTAAAACCCTCGTGTTCTTGTTCGTGATAAAGGTTCTTTACTTGGTAATGGAAAAGGCAAGTTTTTTCTAACGCGGCAATTGGTAGTTTTAACAAACCACGGCTTCGTATATATTGCTCCTGTGTGCTCCGGCGGTTTCTGTCACTCTTCTTACTTAGGTTTTAGCCTGAAGAAAAAAAAATGTTGTTCCTGTTTTTATTTTCAAAGGTTTTAAAACAAATAAAAATAACTATTTTTTGTTAATGTTTCTATGTACAACATTTTGAATAAAACATGGTAAGAAAGAAGCATTTTTAATTAATAAGAAAATACTACTTTACATTTTTAATTAAAAGTTTAAACGTACCATATATTTTTCGTTCCTAGATAATAATAGATGCTTAAATTACACTAAAATAATTTAACGACGGTTATTGTTACTTAGCATGTTATGTTTGATGATGAAACAATTGTTTTAAATGAAATGTATATAATAAAACATCACAAATTAGTGCTAATGATATTAAAAAGAAGGCTATAGAAAAATCAAAAAGTCATTTAGAGAAACTTTCGGAACTATTCATCGTAATTAAGAGGTTTATTTTAAGGAAAAAAAATGTATATTTTAAAATACGTTTTTTTTTTAAAAAAAAAAGAGACATTTAGTAAGGTTTTCACCTAATTTATGTAAAATTTCCTAAAACATTCCTTAAGATACATTTTGAAAAAAAAAAAAAAAAAAACTTAATTAGAATAAAGAACTAATTTTTAAAGTGAACACCACCTTCTGACGAGCCTTATAAACCTTACATTTTACATGTGTATATATATATATATATATATATATATATTATAATTTGATGTTTTTTCACTTAGAATCTCAGAAAGGTAAACTAGTTTATTAACTAACGGTCAAATATATTAAAATAAATCATTATGCTAAACTATTACAGATAATTAAATATATCTACACAAGCATTGCAAAATTTGCTCACTTTATTTAAATTATTCAATTTATTTACTCAAATTAGGAAAAACTTGAAGTGTTTTCTGAATAACAAAAAGTCTCGTGAAATAAAATGGCACACACACTGAAATAGGGTGGTTGTTGTGTGTTTGGGGTAACACTGAAAACACTCTCATCTCTTTAATCGGAACATAACAAGGGAATCAATCATCCTCATTTGAAAACTAGAACAAAAAAAATGAATCGTTCATGTTCATCCAATAATTTGACTCGGTCTCCATAATAACTTCACGAGCTTGTTGGAATTGGCAACCTAATTTTTGGTTGGATCGAGTATCATCACATTTAAGTTAACCAAGAAAGGCAACACTCAGAGAAATTGGAAAAAAAAAAAAAAGAAAGAGAAGAAAAGAAAATGAGCGTGAAAATGAAGCTTGGTTTGTTGGTGTTTGGGACCATTGGGTCGATGCTATTGGAATTTGTGAGTTGCAAAACTGTTCATATTGTGGGAGACCAATTGGGCTGGAACATCCCCACCCAACAAACTTTCTACGATGATTGGGCCAAGAAAAAAGCCTTCGTCGTTGGTGACCAGCTTGGTACGTCGTTTACTATATTCTTCAAACTATTTATTATATATTTATTGGTTAAATATATTTTCGTTTCTTTGTTTCAGTTAATTTTAGAATTAATTTTTTCTTTCAAAATTTTATATTAATTTAGTTTTTTATTTTTAGAAATACGTGAATTTAGTCTTTCTTACCAAATTTTGTTAAGTTTATTTAAAATTTTAAACGCATTTTATGATAATATTTTAATTAATATTGAAACGAAAATGTGTCAAACAGTGTAAACAATTCAAATATCATCCTGAGATGCGCTTGAAACGTCAGATAAACTTAAAAAATCTGGTTAAAATGACTAAATTCACGTATTTTTAAAGATGAAAGACTAAATTGGTCAAAATTTTTTAAGAGAGACTAATTCTAAATTCCACTAAAACTTAAGAGACCAAAACATATTTAACCTTATATTTATATACATATTTTCATATAGGAATTGTAGTCATCGTGTGAGATTGTGGTTCTATATATATGATATTGGTCTTACGTATAAGATGTTTGACTTTATTTTTAACTCAAAATCTTAAGGCAATGAGATTATGGGTCTTTATTGTTTAAATTTGTTTTTTTTTATCCTATATGAGATTATTTCCAACAACAACAATGTTGTTGGATGATGAGAAAAGTAATCTAATAGAAAGATGGAAAAAAAAATGCAGTTTTCCAATACCACCCAGGGCTTAACACAGTGGTGATGGTAAATAAAGAGGATTACGAGCATTGTTCAACGAGAAATGTTCTTCACACCTATTTCAAGGGCAACTCCTCTGTTACTTTGGAGAAAGTTGGTGACTATTATTTCTTCTCTTCTGTTGGCAAGCATTGCGAGGCTGGCATGAAGCTTCACGTCACTGTTACTAATCCCCTCAAATCCTCTCAGTAACTTCTGCATATACTATTCAAAGGATTTATTCACTTTAGATTATTTTTAAGTTTTAACCCTTCTTATGTACTTAGTAAATGCCGCGACTACGATGACACACATTTTAAAACTCTATAAATTCACAATAATATTTTTATAAATTTTCTGTTTTTTTGGTTTTAAATGTATCAGTATACTCACATCTACTATTTCATGTGTACACATAGAAGAGCTTGTTAGAGTATCCTTTTCAAAATATTACAGTGAAGAAAATATTATATAATATATATCTATTGTATTAAAAGCTGTAAATAATTAGTATATTCAAAATTTAAAGTAAGAGGATGTGGTATTATATATTAAGAGGATGTGATATTTAATCTAATGTAACATTTAAATATTTGTAAGTAGTCTAAATATCAATAAAAATTTTAGAGCACAGACAGAAATTTTAAAATTATAGAATCTTATTATATGAAATCGTAAGCTTATTAATCATAATACTTTTTTTTTTACGGTAAAAAACTCAATTCTAACTGTAGTATGATTATGAGTTAATGACACTGAAAGTATTTTAACCAAAGAGTATGAGCACTCGTTAGCTAAAACATTTAAAAGTATTATATCTATTTTTCATCTATTGTATTTATTTATTTTTTTGATTTAGTTTCTTGACTCTTTAATTTATAATCTGACAACATTTAAGTACATTTAAAAATATTTCTCACTTTTTTATTGTTTTATTAAACCCATTCATCACACTTAAATATATTTTTTAACTCCTTACATCCATTATCATAATGTTAAAAATATAACAAAATTAACCTACCATTCACGTATAAATAGACCCAAAATTATCATAATAGACCAAATAACATTGAGTTTAATGACTCAACGAACATTGGATATACTACCGCATGGTTTCGTCTTAATCTATCACACTAAAAACTAAAAAAAAAAAAATGTATAAACCTCTTCCAAAATAGGCTATTTTCACTTAAAGAATTCATAATGTCACCCATATATTAATCCTGAATTCCCACTACTTGAAGCACCCACCAATGTTTTATGATACTAACCTTATTATTGTCTGTTTAACAAACAAGTTTTACTTTGGAAATTCTTGAATTGATTGCCTCAAACATCTTTGTCAAATTTGGGAGAAAAACACATAATTTTTTTAGCCTTTAAAAAATATATTGCATATTATAAATCATCGTTATAAGTAATTATCGGAAATTTTAAACAATAGAAAATTTTAGTTGCACTTTTCAAACAACAATTAGAAATTTTACTTGCATTTCAGGATCAATGTTCAAAAATTATACTTGCATTTTACTAGTATCGATCAAAAATCTTACGTGCATTTTACAAAAAACGATAAAAAATTTTACTTTCATTTTACAAGTATCAATCGAAAATTTTACTTGCATTTTACAAAGAACTGTCCAAAATTTTACTTGCATTTTATGAGAATCGATAGAATATCTTACTTGCATTTTAAAATTGAAAATTTTATTTGCATTTCACAAGCAATAATCATGAATTTTACTTGCATTTTACAAGTATCAACCGGACATCTTACTTGAATTTTACAATATCGATTACAAATCTTAGTTGAATTTTATAAGCAAAGATCGAAAATTTTACTTACATTTTACTAATATCCATCGAAAATCTTACTTGCATTTTATAAGCAATGGTCGAAAATTTTACTTGCATTTTACACAAATAGATCGAATATCTTACTTGCATTTTACAGGAAATTTTATTTGCTTTTTACAATCAATGATCCAAAATTTTACTTGCATTTTACAAGTATGATAAAAAAATCTTGCTTGCATTTTATAAGCAAAGATAAAAAATTTTACAAGCAACGATCGAAAAATTTATCTGCATTTTATAACTATCGATTGGAAATCTTATTTGCATTTGACCAGTATCGATCATAAATCTTACTTGCATTTTACAAGTATGGATCAAAAAATTTCTTGTATTTTACAAACAACAATAAAAAGTTTTACATGCATTTTACATTTTTCCAAAATTTGATCGAAAAATTCTCATTTATGTTTATTGTTCCTAATTTCGCATAGACTCTTCCAACAATTGCCTCGACACCACATTCTTACATTTCAATTCTTTTTATTTTGTCTTCTTAATTCTTCTATCATGTCTATCAATTGAGTCAGAGTTAGACCAGCCGACTCTTTTCTTAATACCTTCTCTCTTCTTTTTTCTTATATATGACCCAATCAATCAGCATCAGGTCTACCATCACAAAAAAAAAAATTTATATGAATTTTTTATTTTTTTCAAATTTGACTACGAGAAAATGTTAGATGGAAGATATTTTGGCAATTTCCCGATACCAAATAAGCGGAGATCTGTTGTTTGCGTGTGTTAAAAGAGGAGACTAATCAATCAAAGTTCTGAGTATAGCATTTATTGTAGATGAACCATACGATGATGCTGATAAATGCAAACATGCACAATGCGAAGCCACACACCTAATTGCTACTCCTATAAATGTCACCCAAAACCCATCTGGGCCTCCCTTACCCATCATGTCTTCCAAAATCCCACTCTATGTGAGATTGTGGGCCAGGCCCTTTACTTTTCACGCAATACACGCATGCATTGCAATTGCACATCTTCAAATTCTTCTTTCTTTCTCATAACCCACTCTTGCTATAAAAAAAACTACTCATATTTATCAATAAAATATTTCACTTATTACAAACGTTTATTTTTCTAGACAAAAAATATTATCTGTAAATACTTAAATAAAATTTTGTATAGAAACAAAATAATTAGAAAAGTGAAGATTATCTTCAATTTTGTCCACGTTAACTTATATCCCTTTCTGCTTTTTCATGTGGTTAATGGCAGCGTCATAAAAAAGTATTCAAGCATCGTGCCACTTGCTCCTCTCTGTTTCTTTCAAAAAAAAAAAAAAAAAAACAAACACAACTGCACCTGGTCGGTTTCCTTATTCAAAGGCCAAACCGCATTTCCATGTTCACTTTCTTCCAACACTCAAATATTTCTCTCATTTCATATACTATTCCGTGCTTATCACCAAGATTATAAATATTAATTAAAAACATGGCAATATAAATAATTCCCATTTCACAACTTATCCTAAATATTTTATTTTCTTTTGCTTTTCTCGGGAAGCAAGTCTCAATTCGGCCAAAACCGAAAATGAAAACGGAAAAGAAGCTCAACAGTGCGTTTGGTAGGGCTTTTTTTTCTTTCTTTTCATTGCTTTTAGCATCGGAACAGCAAAAAAGAAAGTTAGTGATAGAGTTTACTTTCAGATTTGACAAGGTGCAATGTTAAAAAAAAAATGTTAAGAAATCTAAATATAAGCCTAATAATTCCGTAAGAATGAAAATCTATAACTCATAATCTTGAAAATTTTAGGTGAAAGGTAATATGAATATTTTATGTAAGTTGTAATGGGTGGCCCATATATCTGTGCAGAAATGAGCCAAGATACGTTATGGCTTGATTTGAGAAGTAATGAAGGAGAATAGGAGGTAGCAAATTTTTCTGGTAAGAGTGGTTTTGCAGGGTTTGAATATCCGGTGAAGTGTGTAGGTGATGCCATTAATTTCACTCAATAGCAAACACTAAAATAAACAGTACAAACTTTTCTGACCACATCTACTATACGTTCTCTTCTACAGTTTATGTTAGGTGTCGCCGTTACTTGCCAAATTCATTTCTAACTACATTCTCACTCAATACACTTAATACCAATCTAAATACATTCTTATATATGTCTCTATAAAATACTCATTAAACAATCTCTTAAAAGCAAACAAACTTTCAAATATATACTTAAAAAAATAAAACACATAATAGGAAGTTAAAAATTAAGCACCACTTTCATGTTTGCAAAATTATACTTTAAATATCATTTTTTTTTACTTTCATATTTTATTATTTGACCTGATTTAATGTAGACCGTTAATTTTTTTTAAAAAAGTAATGGTATATTAATCAATTACCGATCTCAAGTCACGTAAGAATTAATAAAAAAATGAGATGAAGATATATGACTTCCGTAGAAGAACATTATTTAGAGAAAAAAAAAAAGATATTAGGTGAAATGAAAAATTATCACGCTGTGATTTAAAGAGAAACATAATGCTCAGTGTAATTGAATGGTGAATATTTGGTTTAGGAAAAAAAAGGGTTGAAACTAATTGAAACATGTATGCACTTAATAAAATCAATCGGTAGATTTACAAATTTCATACCAACATCATACATTTTTGTTGTTTGTGAATTTGAATGGTTTAGTTTTATTAACCACACTAGGCCAATATTATCCATTTTGAACCACGTTGTTAAATTTATTTAAGTAATCTGAAGTCTAAATCTGGCTGAAGTTTGTTAAAAATATAGTAATAATATCTTAGTTAGTTTAAAATGTTTTATGATCTAGAATAATATATAAAAAAAATTCTTTCTCTTGTGTCTATGTTTCAAAATATCAATTTTACCATTTAAAATATAATTATTTATTAAAATTTTTAAAATTGACCGTTACTTTTACAAACTTCTTTATAAAATCGTCTATATATACTTTTCTTTTTTTCTCTATTTATTTATCAATAATTATTTACTCATATTTTTATATATAATTTACTTTATTTTTAATAAATATAATTTTATTTTATATAATAATTTAATAATATTACATTATAATATCACGTATATTTATGATATAACATTACATTATAATATCACATATATTTAAAAAAATATAATATCACATATATTTAAAAAAATATAATATCACATATATTTAAAAAAATACGTACGTGAGACTAGTGTAACTAAAGAGCATTTTTATTAATATTCTAGAGAAGTAACAAAATAATTATATACTACTTTGTCTTTGTATAGTCTCTTTCACGTTCAAACATCTCCTTCTTTTCTTCTTAGTGAATTTCTCCTTTTTTTTAGTCACTCTCTTTGATAAATACTATTGGTTAGACAAAATTTAGAGATTGGATGTAAATTTGATGGCTTGCACTATACTTTTTTTAACGTATATCGAAAAGATAATATCAAGTCTTGTTTTCAAAACGAAATTTCCTAAAATCTATTTATTTATAATTTTATAAACATTTATTCATGGATGGTAAATGACGGAATAACCAACAAAATTAGTAGTTATGAACATTATTTATTCTATCTACGCCATTTTTTTGAGTTATATTTATTTATACGCTTCAGTGGAGTTATCAGTAGATTATACATTTCTGAATTAGAAAAACAATCATTCACCAAAGTGTCTTATGCATTCCATAATTAAATGCTATTCGTTGTATTTTTGTTATTCGGTTTTATTACCGAAAATGTTATTCTCAAATTATTTTATCAGCTTTGGAGATTTCTTTCATATCTATTGCAAAATTTAAATAAATATTCATGATTTTTCACCATAGTCTAAATTAAAACAATAAAACACTATGCATATAAATTTTAACAAAACACAACAAATTTCTCTTAACAAAATCTACTTAATAACGTCACATATTACTACATTATATCTATTACTTTAAAATGTATATATATAATCTTATATATGTTTCATGTTATTTAAAATTGTATAATCTATTACATGGTATAAAGTGTTAAATTCTTTTGAGGTCAATTGTAAATAAAGAATGGTATCAGAAATAACCATTCTAGCGAGGTAAAGACAAAATTAAACAGTGAAGACCAGTAGATATGGATGCATGAGCAATAAGATTACATATACCTGCAAACTCGTGTACCAAGAAGGTAAATAACACCATTTGCTGGTAAAAATAAATAAATAAAACAAAACGGGTAACTTATGAGACAGAAGAATTTTATATATAATATATAAGACACAGAACAGAGGTAGCACCGTGGGACGCACGGTTTTACAACTGGTGTTAATAAACATATGCTGGAATAGAAAATTACAAAATAAGAAAATAAGAAAATAAGAAAATAGAAAATGTCTCTCCTTACAAAAATACTACCACCCATGTCGATCGAAAAACGAAAAGGAAAATTAAAGAAAAAGAAAAAAAAAAAACATGTTTTTTTTTTTCTTTTGCCTAAAACCCCAGAAAACAAAACTGATAGCAACCGAGTCTGATACAAAAGTTGCTGATTTTGGTTGTTGGCAAGAGAATTAGAAGACGAGAATGGTGTCTGAATCAAAGAGCGACAAGAGGATCCCAAACAAACAAATCCCCAATGTCTTGGAAATTATCGCACTCTCTTTGCCAACTCGTAAACCCAAAACCAAAACCAAAACCCAAATCTAAATTCTCTTTCTCGCTAACAAAGCATCCAGACAAATCAAATTCTTCGCCCAGGAATATACCACTGCTCTCTGCAACGTTGTTAACGCACTCCTCGTCAAACATATCCAACGTGCTTTCAAATCCGAATACCACGTCCTCAGGAATACCAAACACCGACTCATCTTTCAACTTACTGTCCTCCGACAACCATGAATGTTCGCACTCGCTCGCCGGACCAGCCGCTTCGTTTGCGGTTACCGACTCAGCTTCCTCGGAACCCCAACAGCACCGAAGAACCGAAGTGGGGGAACGCAGCTCCTCGTTGGGCGACTCCTCGCCGGAGCAGCAACCGCTTTTTCCGCCCTCCGCCGGCGGCGTTATGAAATTGGTGAGCGCGTCGGCGCCACGCAGCTGAATGGCGGCGTTATCGTACACAATGGCGGCTTCCTCGGCGGTGTCGTAGGTGCCCAGCCACAGCCGCACGCGGCGCGACGGGTCCCTTATCTCCGCCGCCCACTTCCCCCACGGCCGCTGCCTCACTCCGCGGAACTTCCTCGTCCCCGTCCGCCGCGCGCCGCCTGACTTTACCTTTCTTTTCCTGGAAAGAACTTTTACTCCGGCAGCGCCATGGGCGCCATGGATGGTAATCTCGTTGACGAAGCTTTTGACTCGGCGGCGCGTGGAGGACACGGAGGGCTGGTCGTCGTCGCTGGAGGAGTCCGTGGCGTCGGCGTCGGTGACACGTATTCTGACGAGTTTGGGATGGTGATGGTTTTTCGAAAGGGTGTGTTCTTGGAGGAGGAGTGTGGTGCGGTTAAGGTGTTGTGTTTGCTTGATGGGCGATGAAGCCATAACAGCATTGAAGGGTGACGGTGGAGAGGGTTGGTGAAGTGATAGGGAAAAGAGAAAGGAAGAGAGAGATTCCTTGGAGAATGGAGAGAGTGGACACGAGCGGGAAGGGGTGGGAGAATATAAATAAAGAAGAGAAAGGAAAGAGAGAACACGTCAGAGAGAAGCTTAAAAGGGAGAGAAATCAGAAACTGAGCGTCAATATGGGTTAAATAGTGTTTCTAAAGTTATTAAAGAACGAGAAGGTTCAACGAAAGTTACGTTTAAAAGGAGAGAATAACAGCGTGCATCACTGCTCCAGCAAAAGAGATGTAAGAAGAAATGTTGTAAGCTTAGAACCCAGCACCCTCCACATGTACCCTCTGGGACCAAGAAAAAGTGTACATTTTTACGCTAAAGATCTTCAATTTTAACAGTTTATATTACAGCAAAAGAGAATAATTAATAAAACTGCTGCAAAATAACAAGATGAGGTATGAAAAGTTAAAAGAGATGAAATGGAAGAAGGATATTTGGGCAAAGAAAATCTAAGAAAAAGTACTGTTTCTTTTGTTACCTGAAACCTATTTTGCATAGGTTCCAACAGACCTATGAGTTACACTTATTCTGGGTTTAAATGACATTTATTTTAATTGTATCAATGAATGCGATTTACTTACTTTAATGTTTTTTGGCTTAACCTCTGGTGAGGTGATGTATAGATACATAGAAAATGTGACAGAATAAAGGCAAATAATAAAAGGACACGTGGGAGGACAGAAGGCACACCGATCACGTGAGGTGAGACACTTTGGCTCAGGTCAGCCATTCTTTGACTGAAAAGAGGTCTGGTCTTCGTCCTTCTTATCCCAAACTCAAATTTTAATACCCTTCTTACCTCTTCTCTAACGGTTAATTCAATTTTTCAATTTCGTTTGAATGGCCCTTTTATGTTAGGTTCTGCATAAGTCATTTTGGGACGTGATTCAGCAGCAGTAGCAGAATCAATTCAGAGCTGTTTTTGCCTTTCTTTTTTTCACCCTGAAATACCAGATACCAAAAGAAGCACGCTGAGGAAGTTCTGGGTCATCATCATTATTAATTCATTGCAAATATTTGTTTAGTTAGATGCATGGGGAAAATGAAAAATTAGTTCCTTACTCGTATGCATGCCTTGAGCCACAAAACAAACAGAACCTTCTTTCAAACACACATAAACACTACACTATCATATTCATAAAAGTCAAATGGGCCCAGTCACCAAATCACCACCTTTCTTTTCACTCTCTTCTTATTATTAAATTATTATATCATCTTTATTTTTTTATCTCCTGCTTTATTAAATACTTTTATGTATTTCCCACTTTCAAATTTTATATATATTACTTACTTTTATCTTATCTGTATTACTGTTATTTACATATAAGAATAAAATAGAATATTTTATAATTTTATACAACCGTTGGGTAATGAGGTGCGGTTTCAGAAAGAAAGCAATTTGACTGCAGTCAACACTTAAGCGAAAGAGAGAATGCAAATTATGTGGGAATGATTGAAAATTTGACAACAGAATGCTATGAACAAGTATTACAAAACAAACAACCTGAATAATTTACTGTTCTCCTTAATTTATCACTAATTCGTTATCCTCAACCATTTCATTATTCATCTGCGTCAGAACAGTTTGCAAGTTGCATTCTCAGTTCCCAATGTAATTCAAATGTTTTTATTTATGATATAATCAAAGTCCATTAATCAAGAAGTAATAGTCAATAAGAAAATAATTTCATAACATAGCAACTTGAATGGTTTGTCCAAGTAGGGTAAATTCTTTTTCACATATCACAAAGTCCATTAGTTAACTGTGTTTGTGAGCATATTAAATATGAATTAATATTAGCATGCAATATTTTATCCAATATAAACATATTTTTTCCAATATTTTTGTTTTTAGAAATATGAAAAAAAAGTAACGTATATACTTATTGTTGGAAGACTAACATATATGAGTATGTTATATTTATATATTTATATTTATACAATTTTTTTTTGTTTTAAAAGATGGGTGGATTATATATGCATGTAAAAAAAATACTGTTTTATGATCTCCATTATAATTTAAAAAATTAAAATTTAAAAAAGTATGTCCAAAATGTTACTCAAAATATCGTTATCACTTATAATAGTTTAGCAATAATATTTTTAGAGTTAAGTTTTCAAAATTATAACATTATTACTTAAAAAAAAACTTTACAAAAAGTTAAAAATTATAGGGTGACCTTTCTCTACACAACATTCAGCCCTTTAAGAAATTATATTTATATCTCATTTTAACAAAAAAAAAATGAAGATTTAGATCATGTTAGAAGTGAACTTTAAGCCTAACTCAACCTCACAAAACCAACTTGTAAAATGAGGTTTGCACCTCATTTATATACTATAAAATTGTCTTATCTTTAATCGATGTGAGACTTCCAACAGACAAAAATAAACAAAAAATAATTCAATCTCCCTATCATGATAAAAGTTTATAATTAAGCTTACTGTATATAGTTAAGTTTACTGTAATTAATATCATGACAAAAGTGGTGTACATTTTATTTTTAGTTAGTTTAGTTCACACATGATTAATTAAGAGACTGATAATCAATATCTGAATAGTAAGGCATTGATGGTTGGATAAATATTACTTACATATATGATAATAAAAAGTGCATTAATACACAATTACCTTTTATTTATTAATATTATTTTTTTTATATACAGAGAAAGCCATTTGTGAATATTTACTTGCACAAAGAAGAAAACTATTTATATATTAAAAAATTGTCTTTCACTTTAATTTCTTTTTCAATTAAGTATAACCTTGGTATCCAAAAAGTATCATTTACAGTTTTATTTATTAAACACATACTCTTCTATGTATCACTCTCTGTTTGTACTACTATTTGTACAATAATAGCGAAATAGTCATAAGATATATACTTGTTAAAATATAAATCATGATGTTGCTTTTTCTTCCGCAAATTAATGGTCATAAGATATGCTATTTTTAGTATTATAGATTACGGCATGAAAGATTCAGAAATTAAATACTTAACAAACTTTTTAAAATAAGTTAACAATCTGACTTATTGTTCATGGTCATATATCACCTTTAAAATAATGCAAATATTCACAAAATAAAACTAAAAGTGTTTAAATTCAACAAAACTATGGGAAATGATTTTTTTGACTGCCAAAGAGTTATTTCACAACCTATTCACTCTCAAAAGTAGAATAGTCATTAAGAAATGAAGTTTTATACTTAAAAAAAATTGAAAGTAAAATAATGAATGTCTAGTTAGTACAATTTTTTTTAATGCCAAAATAACATGATCCTAAAAATATTCATAAGAATGGTATATTGTGTATGATTGATATACTCAATAATAATATATTGTTTCTATTATTTATGATCAATTAATTATATTTTAATATTTAGAAAACATTTTATTCTATTTTATTGATCAATTAATTTTGAATATCAGTTAACCTTTTTAATCTTTTGTTTGGACCAGAGATTTCAACACTTTTAAGAAATTAGAATACATGATATTTAAACTACTTGTAGTCAAATAATTTTTATTTTTTAAATATTTTACTTTAATAAAGTAATTAAAATATTGAGTCAAAGGTCAAGGTCAAAGATCGAGTTGAGTCTATCCGAGACAAAGGTTAAGTCGAGTCGGTTTAGGTCGAAGGTCAAACTGAATCAAACTAATTTGAAACCTGAACGGAGTAGCTCAACCAAAGGTTAAGCGTGTCGATTTTCGATTGTTAAACTGATTTGATCTTGGTCAATAATTGAATCAAATCAATTTGAGCCAAAGGTGGTGCTAAATTGGTCTACACTAAATGTCGATGCAAGCTGGTCGGGTGGAAGGGTCGAAAGTTGCGTGTCCACAGAGTCAATCCAATTGAAGGTCAAGTTGAGTCAACTCGGTTGAAGGTTGACCCAAGTCGACTCTGCAAAAGAATCAAGTAAAGTTGACATGAGTTGACTATAGTCGAAGGTTGAAGCTAGTCATCTCAGATTGTAGGTTGACGTAAGTCGACTCAGGTGAAGGTTAACCTGAGTCAGACCGTGCAAGGTCAACTTGACTCAGCTTGACCCAAAGGTTAACTCGAGTTGATTAGATCAAAAATCAATCAAGTAGACCTGACCAGAAGTCGAACCAAGAGTGCCAAAGCCAAATGTCAAATCAAGTTGAATGAGATCGAAGGTCCGATTAGGACCAAAGGTTAACCCGAATGAGCTCGGTGGACCAATAAAATAGAGTTTTCTTAGGAGTGAGTTAAAATTATCCCATATGTCATGGATCAAAATGACAGAGATTGATTAATTTTAAGATTTTAATTTTCTTTGTTTTTGGCTGAATTTAAAATTCTATTTTTTTTAATTATTTGAATTATTTGTTTACAAATGTTAATTTTCTTATGATTTTCTCATCCAAATAATTCAATTTATTTCAAAAAAATTACAAATTTCTAAAATAAATAAATTATTTTTTTAAAATTATCTTATTCAAACACACCCTAAAGAAATTTAATCTACGTTCATTTATTACTTCATCTTCCTAAATATGTTAGCAGAACTTTATCTACCAAAAAAGAAGTTTATCTACCCATAAATTTGGAGGTTTATACATGTCCTACAAGAACACATTAAGGGCCAAGAAAACTTGGTACAGGCGTATGTAGCAGAAAGATTCACTGGAACAGAATACCATGAGGTCTCCATTAATTTGAACCAGACCATGTGCACGCAGCAAGCTGCACCGTCTGTCATCTGGCTACATATACACCAACCTTTCAACCACATCAATTTCTAACATATGTCTCATAATCCCAACTACTTGACTCTGCACACCATTAAGGATGAAACATATTTTCGTTCTGTAATAAAATTCAAATGTTACTCCTTCACTTAGTCTTGCAGAAAGATTCTTTATTTTCCCTTCATTATTGTAAGCTTTCACAGGACCACCCAAATTTAGCTTCGTGTTTTTGCCTATTTTCGTAAGTATTAAGAATTGAATTTAAGTTTACCTCAAACTTCCATAAACCGACTATCACTTAAAATATTGATAGGTCATCAAATAGTGGTGTAATAATGAGTGATACGATATATCAGTTAAGAATTCAAGTGTGAGTTTAAGTCTCACATTAAGTAAAAATGAAAAATTTGAACACCATATAAGAATGAAAACTCATAAACTCATCCTCTTAAAATTTTGAGTTGATAATAGTATCAATTCATTATATCTAAGTTGAACTCATGTCTCGTTAGTATTAAATCTTTCCGATCAACAGTGTTTTATACAGTAAAATTTAATATTTATCCACAAGTACAATGTATAATGTAAAATTAATGTAATGGTAACAAGCTTTTGATGGGACTGTCGAATTCTGGTCTTGAATTGCACATTTACTATGAAGTAGTCTATGCATATGGTTATTGCCAATAATGCATAATCTCATTTATTAGAGTATGCATCAAACATTCAATAAGCAAGCATTAGAGTGTAGCTAACAGTTGCTAATGGCCTTAGAATATAACTACCCTTTCCTCTTTTATCCACTCCAAAAATCTAGCATGCAAAAAGATGGCAGAAACATCTCTTATAGGCTAATTTATATAAGTTGGTGGAAACATTTAAATAGCTTCCCAATGAGTGTTCAGTAAGTTAGGAAAAAAAATTTAACATGGAGCTTCATGTTAGATATACTTTTGACCAGAGTAATAAATGGAAAATTGAAAATGTGATCTAGCTCACTGGATCTGCTTATCCAAAGTTAGCTGCACCAGTAATTAATACCATCTTTATCTTCCTCTCTTTTTAATGAGAATTATTCCAACAAAAGAAGTTGGGAAGGAATTTACTCTACTTCACAGTACAAACTTTCAAACTTTTTATGCAACGTTCTAAAATTATGCACTCAATTTGAATGCATGTTTGATTCAACAACATTCACATACTTGTTTTAGATTTATTTAATGATGACTTCGAAGTTTAAAGTGACAATTTTTAGTTAGATAAGAGAGATCTTTTCTAGAATCAGGAAATTAATTCATGTCAGCTTTTAAGGTGATTGGAATTTGGAGTTAATTTTGCTTTTAACAAAACTTTTGTTTTGTTTCGAAAATCATGTTTTGGAAAAAAAAAATTCCAGAAATTATCTTCCAAAAGCCTCATTCTGGAAATTTTTATTCTAAAAATTTTGGAAAATTTCTAAAATATATATTCTGGAAATTACTTTTACAGAATGTAAAATGGTCATTTTAAATATTTGAGGAAATGCGCAAAGAAATTAATAGGATGCGGGAAGTAAAAGCACGTTACAAATCTTTCTAAGAGTTTTTATTTTGTTTTCTCTGTCTCGACTGATGGGAAGCCCAATAATGACAAAGGCGGGCCCAAAAAATATGCAACGTGATTCAGGAATAAGACATAAATTAAAAAACTATCCTTAATATAAGAAGCCGAAGTGTAATCCAAATCACTATTTTATCAATTTACATAAAATTTATAATATTTATTTATGATTTATAATATATATCTTTTAACATTTAAAATTCTTAAATACGGTATTTTTTTCAAAATTTAAATTCCTCTACTAATCTTATGTATTGTCAACGCCATTATAGTGTTTTAGTTTTTCTGATATTAGGCTTGGATTGATCAGAAAAAGAAAAATAATTCAATACAGTTGAGAGAATCTTATGAAAATGATGAAGTAAATATCTGAAAAAATTCCTATGTAATAAAAGAACAGAGGTAATAGTTGTTAGAGACCTCTTGCAAGGGAAAAACAACAGTTACAGGGACAGGGACACAGGTACACCTTCTTAGTAAAGACTGTCTCAGTTCACACACACAAAAGGAATGCTTCACATTATGACCACTTCTTTGCTATACCAGGGCATGGTACTTCCTTCTACCAGGGTCAAATCAGTTAATAATTAACCAACTCAGGCAACTCAAATATCAGAAAAAAATAATAACCAAGCTCTAAAAATGGACAAGATACACTGAAATCAAACAAAGGTGAAAAGGTGACACCTTTCTTTCATTCACTTCCTCTGGGGAAGTACGAGGTAGTAGTGGAAGGAGAGTTACCACTGTCACGTTGAGACAATTTAAGTTGTTCAGCTTGGTCTGCATCAATCTGCCTCACATTCTCTATCATCTTCACAACTTCAGACATCTTAGGCCTTTGATCAGGCATCCTCACCACACACGACATGGCTATCTGCAACATTTCCACCATCTCTTCTTCTATGTTTGGATATCTCATCAGCTCCAGGTCAAACACTTCAGCGGTCCATTCCTCACGCACAACTGAATGAACCCACCTCACAAGGTGGATAATCTCATCACCACCAGTAGTGTGGATAGGGGATTTCCCAGTCAGAAGCTCTAGCACCACCACACCAAAACTGTAAACATCTGAGGGCTGTGCTGCTTTTCTCGTGTCTGTCACTTCCGGTGCCCGGTAACCGGCGGCTCGTGATATTGGTAAGGCCAGTGAGCTTGATATGGTTGCCAGACCAAGGTCAGACACACATCCATAATGTTTGGTGTTAAGAAAGATGTTTGAGGATTTGATGTTGCCGTGTACCAGCTTCCCACCGTTCTCAACATGGATACGAGCAATGCCTCTTGCAGCACCTAAGGCTATTTTCAACCTTGTATCCCAATCTAAAGCCACCCTCTCCTCTCCTCTCTTGGCTGAAATTTACAGAAAGAATAATTGATTTTACATGGAAGTATATGCTCAAAGTTTAATGTGGAGAAAGAGAAGCTAATTCCTTTAAAGTAAAATTATGTGTGCTTATTGACAGAAGACGTAAAAGGATGTAAAGTTGTATTCACTGATAATTTCAAATGAGTTAACTTTTCAATGTACTTTAATTTAAAACAATGAAAATACCCTACTTTCTCACTTTACAATCTTTATTTTAAATTAGTCATAAGAAGTAGAATACGGTCTTGGACTTTACACACACAGGCATGCTTGTCAGTGACAATAACTAAGTCATAGAAATGAACAAGTAACTGAAGCAATTTGATAATTTGAATAATCAAGAGACTCGTTTCTACCAAATACTTTAATTTAAAACCATGGAAATGCTTTACTTTCTCACTTTACAACAGTCTTCAATTTGGATTAGTCAAATTCATTGGAGGAAGGCCAATGAAGTTTTTCGAAAGTGTAAGAAGACTTCATATTTAGACATGCTTGTCAGTGACTACAACTAAGCCAGAAATGTGAACATGTACAGAAGCAATTTCAATAGTCAAAACATCCATTTTTAAGACGAATTTTGCTCATCTAAATTGGTGAATTTGACTATACATATCTCTACTTACATTTGATTTAAGTGCATTATTGAAAATTAGAACATAAGTAAACTGCAGAAACAGTAGTACGTACCATGCAAAATGGAAGCTATGCTCCCCTGACTGTGATAATCATATACCATGAGTTTCTCATCTTTGGAATAATAATATGCCTTGAGCTCAACAACATTCTCATGCTTAAGACTTCCTACAATCTCCATATGCTGCTCAAAATCCTTCTTCCCAACAGCTACCTCCTTTAATCTCTTCACAACAACCGTGGTAGCGTCTTCTAGTATTGCCTTGTAGGCAGTTCCAAACGTTCCCTTTCCCAGAACCTCAGCGGAAGCCCTCAACAAATCCTCCAAATCAAAGGCATAATTACATCCCTCAAAGAAAACCAGCTTATTATTTGCATCCTGGTTCCTTGAGACAGCTTTCTCAGGAGACATTTCTCCCTTGTGCAACTTCCCACTGAAGGTTTCTTCATCTTCATCACCTCTTCTAGAGCAGCACACAAAAGTCAAAGAAACAAAAGCCGCCAGGCCTAAAACACCAGCAGCAACAACCACTCCCAACAGCGCCGCCTCACTGAGCCTTCTACGCCTCCTAGCCTTCAAAGCCGGCTCAGAAGCGGGTTGAGGTGCCGGAGAAACTGGGGGAAAAGTTCCAAAGGAAATGTTATTCCCAGAGAATGCAGACTCGGGAAACCTCAACAGAGATTTGGGCACAGCTCCGTGCAAATTGTTGTTGGAGAGATTCAGCCCCTGCAATCTTGACAAGTTGAGGTCAGGAATTTCCCCAGAAAGAGAGTTGTTTGCAAGGTTCAAACCAGAAAGCTGAGGCAAGATGTTGAGGGAAACAGGAATGCTGCCATTGAAATGGTTGTTGGAGAAATTGACGACAGTGAGGTTCTTCCAGGCCGAGAAATCAGGCAAAGGCCCAGACAAATTGTTGAACTGGAGGTAGAGGAAAGACAAGTTCTTTAGATTGGAGAAATCAGAAGGGAAATGCCCAGATATCACATTGGATCTGAGGCTCAAAGTTTGCAGTGCTGTGAGGCGGCTAATAGTGTCAGGTGGAATAGTGCCATGAAATCCAACCCCTGGCAACCTAATTGCAATTACTCTGGACTTGTCTTCATTACAAGTCACACCAGTCCAAGAAGCACACATGGGGGAACTCTCATTCCAATTCAGAGGCCTGGAAGGAGGGAACTTGTTCACAAACTCAAGCAACGCTTCCTTATCTTCAACAGGCTCACCATTTGCTTGCCACAGAACCAAACACAAAAGGGAAATGGAACAGAAAATGGGTAGAAAGTTCATTTCAAAATTTCCTTCCACTCCTGACAGCAGTAGGAACGAGAAGTTTCTCCTGCTACCTTATTTACACAGCAATGCAACACTATTTCTCCATAGACTGAAATGAATCACCACAGGTTTGTTAGTTTAAACAAAAAAAAAAGCACCATTTCCCCCTTAAGACAAAGGGGAAACCCGAAAAAGAGAATGAAAATTAAAAAAAAGTGTGGAAACTGGAAAAGGAAATCAGATTCCTAGAAGATTGTCTAAGAAAGTAGAAGCGGACACTGAGAAACTTGTGCATAAAAGAATGAGCTTGCAGGTTGTGTTTTTAACTTAACAAAAGGAAACATAATTTATTTAATCTGTTTAAAAAAAAGGAAAAGAAAAGTAATAATATGTGTTCAACTTCTAGCAGGTGTAGTGCATCTTTTTGCTCTTTATTCCGTAGCAACTTTTCAGAGGAGATGGCTAACGAACAGAGAAAATTCAAATTTTATTGGAAGATAAAGGAAGGTGAATTAAAACTCACTTGGCTCTAAGCCACTCTATCTTCTCTGCAGATCTGATAAAAGAATGTCTTCTTTGTCCCGCAAAAGAAACAAAACAAAACAAAACACCCTTTTAAGTTTAACCTTCCGAACCTGCGCTATTAGAAACTCAAATAAGATAATTAAATAACACAGAGAACGTGCACAAGAGTTGAGAAAGAAAAAAGAAAAAAACAAACAATGCTCACGGTGCTCTGAGATTATTAGCAAGCTAAAAGTTGCACCTTTCAATGCAAAACGAAGAGGGGGTAAGCAAAATGCGATTTTGTGAAGGGTAGAAGAATGTGCGTGGAGGAGAACCGGTAGATTTTAAGGAGCATTCAGCAACGGCTCTATTTGGTGCGGTGAGTGTAACTGTGGGGAGGAAAAATGGAACGTCTGAAACAGTAACAGAGAGACGCACGAAGCTTAATGGCGATGGCACTAAGTAAGAAGTGGAGAGTGAATGCGGAGAGAGATTGGAGAGAATAAGGATTAACGTTGGAACGGAAAACCGCTGTTCCTATGTTGATGGGGAGATGGGTTTATAGGGATCACTGACGTGGACGAATTAGAGATTGACATGTGGGTCCCTTCTTATTTCCTTCGGTTTTTTTGTCCCAATTGTTTAAGATTATTATTAGATTCTTAGTTAATTAGAGAATTAACTTTGGAGTTCATATCTTAACGTAGGGAAAATTGAGTAAAATGTAACAAAATTTTCTTTTCAGAGTGATAGGGTCTGAAAGTTTAAGCCATTCGTTAAGCTCTTTTTCTTAACCATTTTTCACATTTGATTGTCTATTTTATTTTAGTAGAATTAATGTGTCCTTATACCATTAGTCTAGTCAATGGATCTTAAATATTATAAATATTAATTAATAATTTATTGATGTAATATAATACTAAGAATTTTATTAATAAATTAAGTCTATATTTTCAAAAATCAGTTCATAATCTGTTTGACTTCTTTTATTTTAGTCTACAGTGATTTATTGTTTAAAATACAACTAAAACTTAGTATTAATTTTACAATTTTACAAACATGTGAATTATATAACTATAATAAAACATGTTAAATATCATCTTAATTTTTTTTTTAATTTGAAAACTTCTATTGCTATTTTGTGATTGCAAAATGGCTGGTCAAATCATTAATTCTGAGAGTGCGACTTTAGCTATTTAATAGTTTTAATTATATATATAAACATTTTTTTTCTTTTAAACTATGACTAAATACTTTATTATATCTAAACTTATGTATAAAAGCATTTTTTTATTTAGGTGTTTATACTTTTATTTTCAATTTTATCTTTTAATAAATAATTTTTATTTAAAATTAAAAAATTATTTTACCATTTTATCTTTTAAGTACCTGTTCTATTATATTTAACCATGTTTTTCATCTAACAACAATCTTTGAAAAAAATTCACCAATTTTTTCATAAGTTTTTTTATAATTATTTAATACTTTTAATTATATAATTTGATTTTTTGATTTTTTAAATATTAAAATATTATTTAATAATATTTGAATGGTATAAAAGTTTATTTTATTTGTTTATTTAAATTATTTAAATTGATACTTTAATTTTCAACTAGTATATTATAATAATATTTGATAAAATAGATTGGTATAAGAAAAATAATGTAGTCAAACCATTTTGATTTTATTGTAAATATATATAAAATAAATTTTACTTAAGTATTTGTAGTCAACCTATTTTGGTGTCCACATTTTTATTTTCAATTTTACTTCTTAATAAATAACCATTTTTTTAATTAAACTATTATTTTACCATTTTATTTAACTGTTTTATTAGATTTAAATACTTTTTCATTTAACAACAACCTTTAAAAAATTTCACCATTTTTTTCATAAGTGTTTTGTTATAACTATTTATTGCTTTCAATTATATAATCTTATATTTAATCTTTTTAAATAGTAAAATATTGTTTAATAACATTTGAATAGTGTAGAGATTTATTTAATTTGTTTGTTTAAGTGATATTTTAATTTTTGACTAGTATATTTGTAATAATATTTGATAAAATAAGTTGTTATAAGAAAATTAATATAATCAAACTACTTTGATTGTATTGTAATAAATATATAAAATAAATTAAAAGAACAAAATATCTTCAAGTGAGTCAAACCAACAAACTGCAGTAGATTAAAAATAATTTTAATATTGATATTTTGCTAACTTTCAACAATTACTTAGTATTCAAATAATTTTTTAAATTTAGTCGTAATTGAAATACTTCATAACAAAAACAAAATTTACTAAGTTTAAATTACCTATTCAAAATAAATTATAATGTTAAATGAAGCGAAAAAAAAAAGTTGTATACGATCGTATAAAATATCATGTGGTATGTTTGTTAGTTTTTATATATACTACATGTTTTACAAATAGTATATAAGTTTTTTTCTAATTAATTAATAATATACACACAAATCTTTACATTACACATGAAAAATAAACCCAATTACTGTAACTACTAACAATTCGAGTGTACAATATTAATCATTAGATGTCTATTAGCAAATCGATTGTATAATCATACAAAACGATATAAAGACCTTGAAGTAGGACCAATTCATTATTTGCATTTTACTTTGGAGAATAAACTTGCATGTGTGATAATTTTATGTTATAAAAATGTAATAAAATAACCCATTAATTAGGTTATCATTACAAACTCTAGTGTATAATCATAGAATTACTCCATAAAAGACCTTAAACTAGATATACTAATTAATTTACATTATCTTAGGAGAAGAATAAGGGGAAGGTGGGTGCAATGAGTAGCAGGTTTAAGTGGCTGGTGAGTGGTGGAATGATCATTGATCCTTTTACAATAACGACAAACAGTTGATGTTGTCAATGGTCCAACGCGAAAAACGACTTTTACAACTGCCCCAAAAATCCAGTAATCATTTTCTACAATTGCATAAACAATTTTGTTTCTGTTTAATGCTTTTTTGTAATTTATTTATTTCTGAAAAAAACATATGAGCATATCTTATCCATATCTATTATTTCTACTGTATTCATCTTTTTGTATTATCAATCTTAAAACATTATAGTATTCTACACAATGTACTATCTCATCATCAATAATGCATCTTATACAAATTCTTTGCAAGCTTTGATCATAATGGTGATATTTTTAAAGGAGTATGTTGTTATATATTTGGGAATTAATTTATCAATTATAGTTAATCATGTGTTTTAAAAGATGACCCACTGGGCCACTCTCAGTCTTAATTTGCAACTCTCCGAGAAACTATTCATATAACAATGATAGATTGTGGTTGAATTTATAAAAGAAAAACATTTATAACGATATATAAAGAGGTTTTCTCTTTTGTGTTTACATTTTAAAATATCAAATTTATTCTTTAAAATATAATTTTTATTAAATTTATAAAAATTGACTGTTATTTTTACAAATTTTTTTATAAAATTATCTATTTTTACTCTTTTTTTTTTCTATTTATCAACAATTATTTTCTTATCTTTTCTTATATATTTCATTTTATTTTTAATAAATACAATTTTATTTTATATATTAACTTAATAACATTACATTATCATCATCTACTACTATAATATCATTATAATATCACGTATATTTAAAAATGCATACACATATGCACGACAACGTCTATATATACACTAATAATAAGAGAGAATTTGTGAATGCGGTAACAAACTATTAAAATAACATCCAACCTTCATTAAACATGGAATTACAATAACTAATAATAATATTTTAAAATAAATAAAATAATTAGGTTATGACATGTAAGTTAATATATATATATATATATATATATATATATATATGACTACGAAGTCAACAAAACTGAACCAGACTTTTTAAATAATGCAGATTCTTTATAAAGTCAAATTTCAAGGAAAAAGGAACCATTCTTGCCTTTGATTATCAACTTAACTCACACTGTCATGGATAATGGGTAAAAATAAATCAAATCAGTAGATAGTAAATTTGTTCATTTAACAATAATTATTTGAATAGTTATATGATTTAGAATTAGTTAAGAGTAATAAATTTCTCTCATTGAACAAAGGTGTGAAAATTAAATATTTAAAAGTAAACATGATTCAAATTTGAATTTGTGATGAAAAAAGTAATTGAAAAGAAAATCAAGAAATTATCTCGAAAAGTTTGAGATTTAAAAAAACAAGAATTTTTCAAAACTTTTTAATAGTAACTGATAGTTTACGTAAAATAGAAGTTGTAGACAATAGTAGAGATATGTATCTTTAGACAAAAAATGAAAAAAAAGAAGTATGAAATACATATTAAAAAAAATTTTACCCCAAAAAATAAAGTCTGTATTCAGCATCTCGTACTATAAGCAACTATTATTAAGTTGAGTATAGTGTTTAAGCAAAAACTAAAACTAAGTTAAGCATAAATTATAAGTACAGACTAAAAATAAAATATTTCAATTTTTATAAGAAAATAGAATGCATGTATGATTAACTTAAATGTTCAATATTTAACATGAAAATAAAATTAAACAGAATTTTTTTTTAAAATTTAAAATTAAATTTTGAAAACAAAAATCTTAGTATAAAAGTGAATAATACATTTTAAAATTATTAAACTAAATAATAGTAAAGGAACATCATAAATAAAAATAGAATAATAAGTCTTTAAATTTTAGATCAGAAGACTCGGAGTCGATTTCTTTAAGTTTTTATTTTCGAGATTAGAAGACTCGGAGTTGATTTCTTTAAGTTTTTATTTTCAAGAAATGTAATTTTTTCTAAAAAGATGATTTCTTAAACATTTAATAATTTGTATGAATATTTTAAAAAATGAGTTCAAAGTTAATAGAAATAATAAAATATATATTAAAGTTTATATTTAAATAATTGATAAAAGGGATTAAGATAAATTTTAGATTTAATTATTCTTTTGGTTTTGTTTTGGTTCAAAAATATTGATTTTTCAATATTTTTTTGTTTTAATTTTTAAAAAATTGATGAAATGTGATCTTTTTTGTTAAATTTATTGAAACAAAATCAAAAAATTTAAGAAAAATGATCAAATTAAATCAATTTTCTAAAAATTAGAACCAAATTAAAATTTAAAAAAACTGAAAGACCAATTTAATATTTTTGAGAAGAAAAAGAACCAATAAAATAACTAAATCTAAATTTTATATACATTGAAATTAACTTACACTTATATATATATAACAATACATAAAGAAGGATCTCTTTTTTATATTCCTATTTCATAATACCAATTATACCCTTTATAATATAATTATTTATTAAATTTTTTTAAATTATCGGTTACTTTTATCTATTTTTTATAAAATTATTTATCTTTTTTTCTATTCATCGATCATTATTTTCTTTATTCATTTTATTTTATATTTAATAAATATAAATTTATTTTATATATTAATTTAATAATATTATATTATTATCATCTACTAATATAATATCATTTATATTTAAAAAATATATACATACAAATTAATGAAATATAACATCTGTGTTTATTATGCGGAACACTGTTAGCTTTCCACGCTCGGAAGGCGTTGGTGGCGAATGATGGAGTACGGTTATTGTGTTGTGAATGGTGATGTAAAGAAAACAAGATAAGGAGAAAAAGCGATCCAAATTATGGTTGTCTTTTTCCTCCAACAGCCAACGTTAAAGTCTAAACCACCTCTGTCCTCTTCGATGGGTATCGTAACACAGCCTTAATACACAGGTCATTATCCACAAAAACGGTTGGTCGTCAAGGAATGTGGATCAATTCAATTCCCCATTACGACTCTTGCAAAACCAACAACATCGAAACAACTTTGCTTTCCCATACGGTGCATATAAAAATTAGTTAATTTACCCATTCAGAATTATTAAATGCATAAAGACCCAAAACCATTCATTAAACAAAGGTTCAAAATATTTTTCTTTAGTTGTATGTGGAAGAGAGAATATTTAATAATTAGGGTGAATTCCGTTATAAGTAAATTTAAGTCTATTTCAATCCTACAAAATCAGCTTGTAAGTATATTTTTTCATATTAATTTGACTCTGACATCATGTTAGAAATGAGTTTAAACTTAATTCAATCTCATAAAATCGATTTATAAAATGAAGATTATATCCACTTATATATTATAAATTGACTTTATCTTTAATTAATACGACTCTAACATTTTTTTATGTTGAATTGTGTTTGCGGTGGTGAGACTGTAGTGTTTGTAAGTTAGTTTGGTTAAAGGAGGGCCAGAAGTTACCCTGTGGTGTGGGGAAGACACACACCAATGACTTGTGCATATGCAAGTGTTTGATTACGAGTTCAGTGTTTTCATGGTGTGATGCATCAATTGGATCATGGCAAATTGTCCTACTTTATGGGCACTGGGATTTTGGTAGGACATGCACATTTTACCTTTCATATTACACTATTTTTCCCCAAAACAACCTATACCTACCCTTAGTAAAAAATTCTCACAAATCTTGTCAACAATTATTTATGTCATTGTACTACCAACTTTTATTACGTCAAGTTTCAATATAATGAAAAGTTAAATATTCACCTCTATTTTATTAATTTTATAAAATTGTTTTTTTCCTTAATTATAGTAACTTTTTTATACATCTATATCAGTCAAGACCATGATTTGAGATTTCATAAGCTCCAACTAAAAAAATTGTCAACGAAATTTAGAAACAAAAGTACTCAGACAATTCAATTTTGACTTCACAAAATATGTAATTTTAAAATCGTACTAAATTAACACGATTTTAATTAAAATTAAAAAAAATACAATTTCAATATATATCACAGTATACGGAAATATGAAATCGTATTAAATTAACATAACTTCAATTAAAATTAAAAAATAAATTTATCAAACTGAAATCGAATACCAATATCATAATTTTAAAGTCAAAATTAAGTATTGTTGTGCTTTTTGTCGATGTTGAATACAAAACAAATCAATAACTATCGCCAAATATATTAAAATTAAAAACGATGTTCAGAAAGAAAAGATACAAAGGAAATCTAAAGTTGTACGGAACAATTATAAATTTTCTCACAGAGAAAATATAAAAGTTATTTTCTTGAGTAGCTATCATTTGTCCCACCTCTATTTAATTTGAATCTTAATTTTAGGTTTGTTACATCCTGCCGAACTTTTTCTCTTTCGATATTGGAAAATTTCTTTATCAAATAATTAAAAGCTAATGAAAATTATCGTCTTTAACAGGTGAGAATTTTTGTTGTTAATTCATCGAACCCTCTAGAACGTAATGAAAAAGAAAAAAAAAATGCACTTTCAAACTTTTTTTTTTCAAGATTGAAAAGAAAAACAGAGATATATAATTATGAAAGATCCAGCAGAAAAACAAAAAGACTGATATTTATAACAACAAGATGAAAACAAAGAACAAAACGAAAATAATAATAAAAATAATTAGTTTTAGTAAAACATTGATTCTCAAACAATTATTAACATTACGTAAACCAAAATTACAAAATTACACTACAAGAAAATGCTTCATTAATAACTAATTTTAGTGACCAAAAGTTATTAGTTGATATAATTACTAATTTAGATACAAGTTTACAAAGTAAAAAAATTATTGGTTACTAAAATAGTTACTATTATAAATAAAAAATTATAATTGGTCACTAAATTGGTTTTTAAAATTAGCTACCACAGTTTTGGCTACCAAAGAAAACTGATCACTAAAAATTAGCTACCTAAGTTTTGGCTACCAAAATAATTTAGTTACTAAATTGTTCTCTAATTAATTAGTGACAAATTTAGTGACCAATTATAATTTTTTATTTATATTAGTGACTATTTTAGTAACCAACAAATTTTAATTTTAAAAATTAGTATATAAATTGGTCACTATAGTGACTAACAACTTTTAATCACTAAAATTGATTACTAATTGTACTGGACCAGAGGAGTGATTCGGTTGTAGACTGAGAGGACAAGTGGATTTTGGTATCGGGTCGGGGAGACACCGACCGAGGGAGAATATTAACCGAATTAAGTTCTGGGTTTGGTGTCGTTTTTAGGAGTTAATGAGGTTGTTATATCC
>Ga0214544_1002527_pt1 | contig 38455 bp, 20 predicted proteins | sample CNSS3metaG_FD_160074 | JGI IMG/M metagenome (GOLD analysis project Ga0214544, IMG submission 160074) | Root nodule microbial communities from cowpea collected in UCLA plant growth center, Los Angeles, California, USA - CNSS3 | ecosystem: Host-associated > Plants > Roots > Nodule | place: USA...
TATATATATATATATATATATATATATATATATATATATATATATATTGTTTTCTATTATTCTCATTCAATTGTTCTGTGATTAAATCACAGACCACGGGAGCCTATAAAAAAATCTCCTTTTATTTTTCTTAATTAAATCAGTATGGACTCAATAAATTGATGAACCATCTAACACATTAGTTGTGCTCCCACTCTTACCTATGTCGCATCTTCCTCTTATGCCTTATTCCCACTTGTGTCATCACTACTTGTGGTTCTACTTTCACTTGTGCTGCCACTCCTTCCTCTGCCGTCATTACTTGTATCCCCACTCTTTCCTCGACATAGTTAGTGGTCACACAGGTGAGAGTGAGGCACGGGTAATGACAACACAGGAGGAAGTGGTATCACAAATGGAAGTAAAGGTATAAGTAGTGACAAGAGAGAGTAATCGTGTAAGTGAGACTGACAATAGAGGTTAGAGTTAAAGTGGAGTTGGGGTTATGACATAAGTTGGAATGTGATTGGACATGCTGTTAATAACGAGATTTCCACAAAAGAAAAGAAGATAACAAAGATTAGAGGAAAAAATGGTGCAACTATAAGAGGCCATGGCTAGGTTGAATTTTAGTTAGATGTGGATATACTGAATTGAAGAACCAATTACATGTTTTCACTAGCTTGACTTCTTATAGACAATGAACATAACTATTTTCTAGGGATGGTAAAATGAGTTGAGCCTGACGGGCCAGTTCGTCAATCCATGTTAAAAAAGATATGTTGGATTGAGAGTTCCAACCTGTTAACCCGCCCGACCCATTATAAATATGTCTACAAAGTTAACTAAACAAGGGTTATATCTAGTCTAGATTTTTTCATTCGGTGTTTTGCAAATTGCTATGAAGTGTTTTGTCCAATGGAGGAAGTTTCTAGTAGACCCAACATATGCATACATATTGTTTTGTAAAGTAATTTAGCAGAAATGCCTTAATATCATATGTTTGAGTTATTGGACTACATAGCTTGCACGTGAGGGAACAAACTGTTTTTGTTTAACACTTTCTTACTTGTTGCTTTTATGATGTTTTCCGTGTATGAACTAGCACAACTTCTTTTAAGTTGTTTTATTTTTTATATGGGTTGAGATGTTCCAAGTGTGTCTTTTATATATATATATATATATATATATATATATATATATATATATATATATATATATATATTATTCTTTATCGATAAAAAAAATAAATAAGGAAATGTGAGTGGCTTTGGGTAAATACGACAAAAATAAAGCCCTACAACAATAATGTTTAAATTTCATTCCCGGTCACCATGGGCAATATTGGATTGCCAAACACGTATCACAAACTAACAATAAGCAATAAATTATTTGGAAAGAGGCAACACCGTTGTTAAATAACGTTGTTAAAGTAAGCAACGAGTAGTAGAATGGTCCAAATGGAGCAATAACTTGCTGTTTAATGGAGGCTTGGTCAACTTAAAACGAGAGATGGAAAAAAGATGAGAGTAAGCTATAACTGATATTTATAGTACACAAAAATTAAGAATCATTAAATAATAAAAGTCTCTCATTCACATCAAAACAATATATATTTAATTCACGTGTCACTTTTTACTATTTAACCTATATCGTGTGTTTTCTTTCCATATCACTTCTTTTATAAAATAATTAAACAATTTTGTCAATTCATTACATAAAAATTGAATTTGGTGTAATATATGTAATAGTTTTAGCATCTACTAATAGTAAAAAGAAAGACATTTAAAATTATACATTATACAATCTTTATTATGAGTAGTGTTGTGTTGAGTTTTATCAAACACAGAATTTGACCTTTAAAAAAGTTTGAATAAAAAAGTTTGAATTGGTTTTGATGAATCTAGACTGTTTCTTTCAAACAAAACCAAATTCATCATAAATATATAGTTGGGTAGAATTTAGTAAACTGGTATATAAAATAATAAATGATTATAACATTTTAAAAATACTATTTTTCATTTGTTCAATAGACTTATTGTTATAACAAATTAATTTTATAATTTTTTAAAGGGTAGAATTTTAATTATGTTTTTATCTTTGAATTTTGATGCGAAATTCGAATATGTCTATGTCTGAAACTTTAATAAATTTTGGTTCCCAAACTTTAAAAATGAGTGGATATATAAAGTTCTTTTAATCTAATTATATATATTTTTTTACGTGCCAAACATATTTTATGTTAGTATTTAAGTTATTTACACCATTTGATACTTCTTATTTCAATGTTAATTGGAAAATGCATTTGACATGTCAAAAAAAAAAATTAACGTAACTAGGTTAAAAGGAGTATACTCATTCATTTCTAAAGTTTAAGGACAAAAATATATCAAAATTTCGGATAAAGACAAATTTCAGATAAAAACTAATTGTTCTCTCTAAAACAATTCTTTGTACTATGAGAGTTTAAGCTATTAAGTTGCTAATTGTTCTAGCTAAACAGGTATAATTATTTACTCATTTCAAGTATGTGTAATTATTTACTCATTTTTATAATTATTGTACGTTTTTTGATAGTTATTTGACACTATTTTGAAATTTATGGAATTATAACTTCTTCTTTGGAATTTAATATTAAAGAAAAAAATGTGTTTGACATGAAATCATTAATAATATCACGTTTCCTTTACCATAATTTTCATTTTTTATAAGGAAAGTATTTAATTAATTGATATTTAGGGATAGTGCAAGAGTGAATATGTACATTGGTACATATATACCTACTAGTTAATGGGAAAAGGATGTGAAACAAATCTCATATCTAGTAAGGATGAGCATAAATCTGAATTTTGAAGATACGGATAAGTATAGTCAAACTCACACTTGGTCGGCTTATTATCCTTATAGGTTGGTATAAGAATTAGATAAGTAAAATATATTGTTGGTTGGATTAAGTGGAGAATATTTGTAAGTTAGGGTATATGTGCGTACACCTATGTGATAGAATTGTGAAATTAGAGTATTGCTATGAAATTTAAAAAAGGATTCATAATCAATTTTAACGTATAAAAGTATTAAAGATAGTTAAAATGAAGTGTAAATTAGTGACCGTTGTCTATTTCAATCAAATTGAAAGAGTAAATCATGCAATGCAATAGTAGATCGTCCGATGTGTGGTTCTTGATTAACTTTTGCATAAAAAGTCAATAAAATGTAGGTATAGATAAGGTTTGTCAAGTCAAAGTTATCTTCCTGCGAATTCAATTGCAATTTGAGTAATCTAGTTTATGCAAAAGCATAAATTAGAAAGAAGAGTAAACTAGAAATAAAACAATTGTTGTAAAAGATGTTCAAAGAATGAAAATGAAATAGTTAAAGAAGGATATTGATTCTCTAGTTTATTCATGGTTGCATTCTTCATTGGTTATCATATGATTCATTCAATTTTTAAACAAGATCAAATTAATCAAATAAGTATAAATTAATTGTTAACAATCTTTCACGTCTTCAAGAACCTATGTTTGATATTTTCATTTTTTTTACCTCTTGAATTAAGTAAACAAAAAATTGTTAAGATAAAAAGAACGGTTAAATATGTTTTTAATTCTTGAAATTTAATGCATAAATGGAATTCATTCCCGTCCAAAATTTAGATATATTTTGGTTTACAAACTTTAAAAATAAATGGACATAGTCCTTTTAATCTAATTACATTAAAAAAATTACTAATTGACATTAAAGTGAGAACATTTTAAAGACTGTAAAGAACTCAAATTCTTTTGTGCCATTATTTATTTCTTTGGCAAGTTTCTTTTTTCTTTTGTGGAATAATTTATCACAAGTGAATCTATTGTTTATGTTTAATTTTAATGAAGAAAAAAAATGCAATTTCAAATCCATCCACTATTTTACTTAAAAGTAAAAAAGTAAAATAAAAATTGTTGAATGAAACTGTCAAATGTTTTGCCCTAGATAATGCAGTAGATTGGGGTAACTATGAAGTATTAGAACTATACTAACTACTTTAAGATAGATTAATGTAGTGGGTTCATTCCACATTAATGTTGCCAAACACGTAAGAAACCATATTAATAATTCATGAATAGTAACATGTGCAAGTGGTTGATTAAATTATTTGATGTGTATAAAAGGGAAGTGTATTGAATTGTGTAGAGATTGTGAAGTGTTTTTGGAAGTTAAAGTTGGAATTGAAGAAGACATAATAGGTATGGAGAGTGAGTGTAAGAAATGAATGATTTTTGCTTTTGTGATTGCTATTTCTTTCTCACTTGTCATGAAAAGAGCACTCGCAGCACGCCATCTCATACAATTAGGCATTAACATGTGCGAGGTAACATTAAGTAACCGAATGCCAGTTATAAAAGGATGTAACGCTGTAGTCATCACCCCCCTAACTTAAGGGATGCTTGTCTCTAATCTCCACTCTCCTTTCCATTCATCTCTCCCTCCTATCATCTCCTTTCTTTTATGTTCAATAAATGATTAGGACAATCTAATAAATAATATATATTTCACCTATATCCTAATTATATGTTCTCTTTTTCTTTTACACATTTTTTTTTTTTTTCTGTAGTTGTACTTTACTTATGCTTTCTATATTATCTTTGTATGTTATTTTAAGATTTCTCAACTTAATTACCATGCAACCACTTGTTAGTAGCATCTGAACACACAATATATATCTATATACTAAAATGGTATGTAACATAAAAATAAATTATTAATATTTACAATTTTATCGTTACAATAACTAGAATCAAATATAGGAAAATCAAGCAGGACTTATTATAATCACTACTACAAGAAAAAACAATGGTTATTTTCTCAAGGGTTGCTATGATCAGGACTTATTATAATCACTACTACAAGAAAAAACAATGGTTATTTTCTCAAGGGTTGCTATGGATATATAAATTTGCGTTACCATAAGATATTTTAAGATATTAAGATAAGAATGAAGTACTTATTTTTTAAAAGCTTTAATTTTCAAAATTAAAACTTAATCTATTTATATGCATATATAACATACTCATTACATAATTTAATTAAAATTAATTACACAAAAATATTACTCGTATGCTTTTTTTTTTAAGTTAAGCACATCAAGAACCAATAAATTTTTTTAAGCATAAATAATGAAGAGATTAAGATAAAATTGTTCATGAACAACAAAAAAAAATAAAAAAGATAAAGAGAAACGAAATTTAAGCATATCATTCCTTTATATATATATAAATATATATATATATATATATATAACAAACATAAAAATATGAAATATGGACCAAGACTATTCTACAACATAAAAAAAAAAAATTATATTCTCCACCATATTTTTATCTTTGTTAGCAAGACTTTTCGCGATTTCATAACAAAGTAACATATATTTCCTAAAATATATTAACAGAAGATTAAAATAACACGATTATAGTTCTTCGAATTTACCTTTTTTAAAATAATTTAATTCATCTCATTCACGTATAATTAATTTGACCGTTACATGATTTAATTAATATTCTATTTATATCAATCAGGACTTATGATCACTAATACAAGAAAAACAATGGTTATTTTCTTAAGGGTTGTTATGGGTATATAATTTTGCATTACCATAAGATGTATCCATTGGTAAGTGAAGTGTGATGGCAAAAGCATTATTTATTATACAGAATAATTTTATAAAAGTTAAAGATTTTTTTTTAAAGTATTACAATATTGATAGAACTTTTTTTTTTTGTCTGCAAAAAAAGAAAGAAAAAACTGAAATAAGGAAAGCTCATGAAATGCTTCCACCCATCTTGAAGTCCTGCAAAGACCCTTCTTTCCTAAACAAGTTCCAATGTAAAAAAATGATAAACATTAAAAATAGTGAGAGTAATTTTTTTTTTCCTTAACGATAGTATTTTAAGACATAAAGATAAGAATAAAGTACTTATTTTCCAAAAGTTTTAATTTTCAAAATTAAAATTTAATCTATTTATATGTATATATAACATACTCATTACATAATTTAATTAATATTAATTACATAAAAAAATATATTACTCGCATGCTTTGTTTTTTTTTAAGTTAAGTACAGCAAGAACCAATAAAAAATTATAAACAGTGAAGAGATTCACCTAAAATTATTCATGAAAAAAATAAAAATAAAGAGAAACGAAAAAAAAAAATAATATATATATATATATATATATATATATATATATATATATATATATATATATATATATATATATATATATATATAACTACAATCTCTTTAAAACCATAATTCATATGAAACTATAAACTAACACTTCTATCCGCCAAAACTATTTTAGCACAAAAAAGAAAGCATATTCTCCAAAACTATTTTAGCACAAAAAAGAAAGCATATTCTCCATCATATTTTCATCTTTGAATGTCAATCTTTGAATGCTAAGAAAACTTTTCGCATTCAAATCATAAAATGTTTGATCTTAATCGCACTTTCAAAAATAGGCACGAATCATGAAAATTTAAGAAATCTAAAACAAATTTGTAAGAGATATTTTTTATTATGATTTTATTAAAAAATTATTTTTTGAGGCTTTTTTTGAGATTGTAAATAATTAGTACCTAAAAAAATTTGAGACATAAGCAAATTCAACATTTTAAGACTAATAATTTTTCCGATAGAGCAATTTCAACAAGGCTCTTTTGTATAATATAATTTTTAACATTTATCTTATGTACTCTCCCTTTTCTCTTTCACGTGCTTTTTTCTTTTTTGTAATTTCAATATCTCTATTTTTTGCATTGTCTTTATTTACTAACTTTAATATTCTCCAACTTAATTATCATGCAATCACCTATTAGTTGTTTGAACACACAAAATTGTAAAATACATTTTTTTTCATCCATTTATTCCATCGTACCAAAAATAAAATCGTCCAATATATATTAAAATTGTATCAATATAAAAATGGGTTATTAATATTTTACATTCATAATGTTAAACTTAACCATAATTAAATATTAAAAAAAATAAAGAATGATTAAAAAGTATCAAGAGTATAAAGCTAGCAAATTTTTACTAAAATATATTAAGAAAATATTAAAATAATAGGACTTATATTTTTCAAAATTTTATTTTTTGAAACAATCTAATTCATTTTACACATATAATTATTTTGACTGTTAGATTATTTAATAAATGTTCTATTTATACTAACCAAGGCTTACGATCATTATTACAAGAAAAAAAATGTCAGACTTTTATCCGTAGATAAATTTGTATTATTATAAAATGTATCTATTGATAAGTAAGTCGTAATTGGTGAAAGCTTTATTAACTGTACAAAGAAAAATTTTGAAGTATTACAATAAAAGTTAAAACTGCTCATCATTCTCAGCATCAACACTTACAAAACTTAATTATTTAATTTTTCTTTTATTAGACTAGTTTTTCTTCTTTAAGAACAGCATTTTGAGATATTAAAATATAAAAGAAAGGAATGAAAGTTTAGGCACAAAATTAATAGTACAATACTAGATGTTTTAATCTTTCCAAAATTAGATTTGCAATTGAATTGCTTTTTAAAATAAACACTAAGTTTTTTGTGTCGTGGCTTCTATTGTACGGATCTTGTGGTAAATTTTATCGATCTCACGTGCATTAGTAAAAAAAAAAACAAACTTCTACCATCATCAGGTCAACGTCTCATTCGCATGTAGCAAAATTTAACGACCATCGTATTTTTTTAAGTATTGTTTGTTTTGGAACGTGGAACTCTATCACAATTTTGTTCTTAAAAGACACTTTGAAGGGTGAAGAGAAAAAAAAATATTTAAATTGCACTAGATTTTGATGTGTGACTTATTAAGTGTACCGAATTGACGCCGTTTGTTGGGACTGACATCTCCCTTTATCCTGACTGAGGGGTTTGTATAAAATTCACTAAAAATAGTTAGAAAATGACTTTTGACTCAATTTTCTTTTTGTGTGGAATAACTTCTATTATGTTGTATTCAATTTTCAAAAATTATGAAATTTTCAAAAATCAATCGTTTAAAAGAAGTTTTTTATTTTCTTAGCTTTTTTCACTCATTTATTTATATTTTACACTTTTATTTTAGGAACCCCTACTACTTCTAAAATTTTAAAATTTTTTGTAGTATATTTTATATTGTATATTGATTTTTCATGGTTTCAATAGTGAAAAACGTTGGAAAAAAAGAACTAGACAAATTGATGTTTGTTGATCTTACGATAAACGTCAATTAATGTATATTATATATATATATATATATATATATATATATATATTATATAAATATATGAAATAAAGTAGGTTATGAAGTAACGGGAATGGATTGATAAAATAGGAGCATTGGCTATGTTTGCATTTGTCATTATGTTGTTCACGTGTACGTAAATAGGCCACCTATCTTAGGTTATTTTCTCTTTCATGGCTTTACTAAATTATAAACTCCTATTTCCATTTACAAATTCTCTTTTTCAAGTTACTTTCATTTCTCAAGTAAAAGTAGTTTATTATTATCTTAAAGTAATAAGTGTTGAAAAATATAAGGTTGAATCACTGAATCTGAGAAGTATGCATTTGCATTTTTTTGAAATTAATGAGTGTTTGCAACTTTTAAATTAAGATTGACATGGTCCTAAAAAGAGTACACTGTAGCTTTTGCTGTTACTGTTAAAAACTTGTAAATTACATAAAGCATTTTTAATCTGGATGCTTGACAGTTGATTTATTAGGTACACTATTTATAATTCAGCTTGCACTAGTACTATGGGAACCCTCTAAGCTTCTATTCCGAATATTAAAACCAATTTATGTTCTTGCATTCTGTGAATGCATTTCATTAATCAATCATGACTTGTTTATGTTACGTGCTTGTATGAGTATTTATCTCTATGATTTTACAACAACAAAAAAATTATTCGTGGTGGTTAAAAATACAAGTTATAACAATTAAAAATCACTACAAATGAAATTTATGACGGTTTAAAAAATCGTCAGAATTATACATGGTGAAAAATCACTACAAAATTTAATTTAATTTTATGATATTTTGATTATTAAAAATCGTCACAAAATATATCATTTTTAATGGTTAAAAATTATCACAAAATATTTCATTTTTTATAGTTAAAAAACGTCACAAAATATATTACTTTTTATGATTAAAAATTACCACAAAATATACTATAATTTGATGGTTAAAATATACCATAAAATATATCATATTTTAAGTAAAAACTACAAAAATAAACTGTCTACACAAAAAATTTACTCAAATTAACTTCTAACAAGATTTCTAAAATTCACTACTTAAATCTCAAAAACTCTACAAGAATGATTAAAAAATTGCAATTGCACTGAACTAACGTAAGAAACCGTAAAAAGACTTTGACCTTCATGCGAAGCCAATTGAATAAAAAAGATATAAAATCCAATACGTAATGTTTTGATAATTATGAGTTTGATAACAATGTAAAGAAAAATTAAGACATACGTAATGTTTAAGAAAACATGATTAATTGTCATCCAGGGCGAACTCCTGCTCTGGTTTCCAAACTACAATATCTGCATGGTTTCCAACTGCAGTAATACCCTATAAAAATAGAAATTTAGTCAGATTTGAACAGACATTATTTTGTAAGAAGCTTATACGTTCACTTGAAAATTGCACAAGTAAATGTTCAAAGTCTCATCATGAAGCATTCTCCAAAAAAAAAATCACATAACCAGAACATAGAGAATGATGAGAATAAAGATGTAATTATTCGACAATATAAAGCAATACAAAGATCACAAATTTAATACATGGCCTCTAAGCAAAACACACGACACAAAATTACTGTAACCATTAGTGCACCACTCAAATATCTATTCTAGTCTAAATTTCGGCTAAACTCTTTAGTTTAACTGCATTCAATTTCATGGTTGATAATTATAAAGTTGAGTTAGAAAATACTAGATTTAATAACGTAATAAAATAATTTAAATGCTAAAAAGTATATAACATTATAGGTTTGGAACTGTTTATAGGAGGAGGAGGGATAAGAGGAATAATATCAGAGAATCAAAGCCATGAGAAAATCTTTACCTTAGAATTGGAAAAAATTGAAATTGAGTATAAAGAGAGTGGTGATGCTAGAATTTAAGTGTTTGTTGGGAACTACTTTTAAGATTCTCACAACAGATCAATCCTCCAACAACTGTAGAGTAGAAACATCTTGTCCAATTAGAGAGAAAGAGTGTGAGCAATGAGAGGAACTATTTTATTCTTAACACACTAACAACAAATTAATGGGAATTGTGATAGAAGTTAAGCAACTTGAGGGAAAGAAGCAAGTGACTTTCCACAAGCACCTTTAAGCCATTCTGCATCACCAACAAGAAGGTTAAAAGTGAAATAGTTAGTATAATCAACACCCTGATAAAAAAAACAAAAACTGAACAAAAAGATGAAACAACACCATACTAAATTGGGTGTTATGCCACGAACAACTGCAGCTCCACCAATTGTGTATTCCAGTATCAAGACCCAACCAATCAACCAATCAACTCTTCAAAACAAAGTAATCATTCTCTATCAATAAAAAGCTATAAAAATCTCATTTAGTTTGTTTTTCTAATGTTAGAATTGTAATTATCTCTCTAATTCAGTCTCAATGTAATTAACTAGTAAATATAGGTTACTGCATATCTCAATAAAAATCACTTGATTTATCAATTATACTATTTCTAGTTAATACTTCAAAAACAAATTGGACTTCGTTGGTACATGTACGTGTACCATTCAATTTTGTAATTGTATTTAGAAAGTTTATCCATAACTTTATTAATTCATTATATTTCTAATGTTAACTGTGATAAAATCAGCATTTTACGAGTAAAAATAGATACTTTCGTACCTTAACGGTGTCCATTGAGTCATTCAAGGGAAATAGCTTGGTCTTGACATTCACATCAAAAATATCATAGCATCCTACATGTAACACAAGTTCCTAAAACGAATAATCACAAGTCATTCTAGTACATGAAATCATAAAGACTACTGCATTCCTAATTTTATCGATTATCAATCAATTCTAAACTAAGTATTCTTTTCTCTTACTTGGCTGCTAAACTAAAAATACAACTTAAATAGTCATTTTTATAAGTATTAGCAATTATCTCATGCAATAATTTATATACTAAAAATAAGACTCGAGAAATTTAAATAATTAAATAAATAATTATTTAATAAATGCGGGTAGTAGGAGCCTTTATGACATTTAATGTGGTTTGTTATGATGTGGAAAAGTACTAGCTCAAATGGTTGAGAGTACTTGGTTGTGTTGAGATGATTTGGATTTGAGTTGTATGTTATTTTAAAATGTATGTTATTTTAATGTTATGTTTGAATGTGATTAGTGATAATGTAATCCTAAAATTATAGGAATCATCACAAAACATGAATTGTTGAATGGATGTGCATGGATTATGTAATTGAGTGGTTGTGTGTTCAAATCTTGCTAAGAATGAATTAAACTTTTTTTTTTGTCAAATTTTCTTTTGGCATGAATGTGAAAAGGCAGAGGAACCATAGCTGCCAAGAGGGCAGCTGAGAAACACCTTGTTAATGACTAATGAATAGCCATCAAAGGATTTTAGACCAATTTGGTGGTGAAACAAAGGAGCACTTTAGTGGATCACAAAATAAGTTTGGGATTTCAAATTGAGCAAGAATTAACAGGTTAGGGGAGTTCCTTCATGTATATACATGCTTTATGATTGTTTTGTATTGTAATGTATGATCATGATGCCCTGCATAATCCCAAATCGTGGTGTTTTCAAGTTTCTGGAAAAATTCCCAGAAATCGCCTGGCGGCTTTGAATATGCTGCCAGGCTACTCATGAGTGATAACCCAATTCTAGGTTTTTTTTTTGTGATGAACCGCCTGGCGGCAAGGGTGACTCCACCAGGCGATGCGAACAGTGTGCAAAAATGCTATTTTTCGTGCAGCAGGAACCGCCAAGCGCCACAAATTTTTCTGTCGTAAAATTGCATTTCCCAATTCGTTAACCGTCCGATTTAGGTGAAATTTTGACAGGAGATTCATAACATGTTATTCACTTTGAACAGTGGAGATTTGCATTATTTGTCTGCATCTAGACATATATATCACTCATGATTGGTTTTTTTAATTCCCTAATAGTATGATTATTAATGGATGATTAAGTGTGCTTAAGTGCTGGTATGGCCTTGATTGGTGAATATGTATATATATATATATATATATATATATATATATATATGTGTGTGTGTATGTGTGTGTGTGTGTGTGTGTGTGTGTGCATGTGTGTGTGTGTATGTGTATGTGTGTGTGTGTGTGATTGATGAGTATATGTATGAATTCTGTGATTGATTGGATTCTCTAGAATCGTTCATGTGTGCAATGTGAAATTATGAGATGTGTTATATTACGAATGTTTACCGGTGTGTATGAATCTTGGGGATTGAATGGGAATCATTCCATTACGGTAACATGGTTAGGCTTTGGGGAATGATTCATTGAATTAATTTCTATAGTGTAATAAGAACGAAATTGTGATTCTCTGATTTTACTAGAAGAGAATGGAGAAGGTGAGTCTGATGTGGTCTAGTGTTATGTAATTAACTAGTTGGAATGTTAATTGGGGTTTTGGAATGGTCATTGGCATGAGAAAAATCTGAATTTTTACCCAGAAAATGATGTGCCGCTTGGCGGCAAGAATGCGTCGCCAAGTGAGAGGCAATGCAACAACAACGATTGCGGCTTTTGACAGTGCGCGTTTTGGGTTCTGTGTGGGTTAAGCGAAAATCCTATCATTTATAATTATGCGAAGGTGAAATCAGAGGCTAAACAAGGGGGGTTAGAATAGGATTGAAAGTGAAACCTTGGGTTAGGTGTAGTATATATTAATTGAATGGGGTATTGGGAACCACTGTATTGGTAAATGAAGTGGTCAGGTATATCTGAGGTATTGAGAATAGTTACACATAAGGAAGGTGATTGGAATTGGTTGTTGGAAGTGGATTTAGTGGTACTACTGCAATGGGATGTAAACAAGTTGTGTATTCTATGATACTGTACTATAAGTTAGTTTCATAAGTAGATTAAGTCATTGTATAAGCATAGAACACTTGGGGAAATCCTATGTCTTGAATTATAGGGATTTGGAAACGGGAATTATAAATATTGAACCCATACATGGAGTGACAATTTATCAAGAATCGTACTCTAATGGATGGGAGCACATTTATACCTTTGGAGGTATTAGAAGATTGTAGGATAATGTGTTTTGGGGTGATAAAACAGTAGTTGGTACGCTACTGGTATAGCGCTTGGCGGCATGGGTGTTTCCGCCAAGCGTTAGACTATCAGGGATGTGCTCTACAATGTGTGGCGCTTGGCGGCAAGGTGTGCTCTGCCAGGCGATATCCGTAAAATAATGGGTCTGGGAGAGGCCTAGCGCCTGGCGGCGGGGAGGTTCTGCCAGGCGGTCTGCGCATGTTTTGTCTGGCGGCGCTTAGGCTACACCAGGCGATAATGCTGTAGGTATTTGACTTGCGTGTGTTGTTTATACGCATTAATGCGAACTTGGATAAGGGAATGTTGTGTCATGAGCATGTAGGTTCATGGATGGTGGTGACCACATGATGATATGAGCGAGGAAGTTCATATCCTATTACTCTCGTGTGGGGATACGAGCGAGGTAGGTTCGTATGTTCCGTGCTCACACTTGAGAGATGCTACGTGCAAGGACAGGCAAGTCCGTAGAGCAAGATTACGAGCGGGGAGGTCCGTAGAGCAGGACTACGAGTGGGGAGGTTCGTAGAGCAGGACTATGAGTGGGGAGGTTCGTAGAGCAGGACTACGAGTGGGGCTATTTGTGTGATTTGAAGGTTGAAAAGATTTGGGGATTAAGGTCTTGGCCAAGAACTAACTAGACTAAATTAGTTGGGTAAATGATATTATTAATGTATGTGTTATTTTCATTATGAGCTCACCCTTTATGTTTGTGTTTGGTGATGATCGTGTGATTCGTTACACGGGAGTAGATGATATTACAGGTGATGCTGGCGATGCATAAAGACGGATAGAGGGATTGCTTGGAGACATGAGCTAGGAAATAAATTATGTTTTCTTCGGTTTTGTCGGATTTTGAAAATTGTAATAAGATTATTACTTTAGCTTTAATCGAATTTTGGCGCATTGAATAATGTTTTAAATTTCCTGCGTTTTGAGAAATGACATTTTAATAAATGAGATTTATTTATTAATTCATTATTTTATTATTTTAAATCCGTAATATCCAGTCGGGATGTTACATCAAGTTATATATATTCCTAAACTCTGTCAAAATACACCAATCTAGAGTCTAAAGTGATGGATATTCAACACTTCAAGAACTACTTGGATAGTTTTTTTTTTTAGGAATCACACAAGAGAGAAGGTGATAGTTTGAGGACGAAATGTATAGTTTATTCCACAATTTACAGTAACATTTTTTTTGGTGCAAATCAATATACTCGTAATCATAATTTATAGTATCATTTTACTTTTTCCAACAAAACATTTCTTGTAAACATGATCATAATCAAATCCTCATCAACATGCTTAAGCAACTCAAGGGTGTTCAACTTTGTTGGAGCAATTTATAGTATCATTGATAAAAGTAACTTCATCAATAGCTTCATAAACACATTATATTTCTGAGGCCAGTAGTTTTTCAAAAAGAATTTTAGGAGAAAAATCAATAAATTGTTTTATAACTTGAAATTAAATTATAGATAAACTAGAAATTAAATTCTCCAACACATATGTATGAGTAATGATATGCACTTCTAGGAGAAGGACAACTGCTAGCCAACTCTGTATAGCAAAGAGCAGAAAGCACAACAACAAATCCAACTACCAGTAAATAGAGTGGCAATGCAGGTCCAGAGTGTTCTCCATCCAAAGTTCCAACTAAACATACACACCAACAGCAGCTATGACACCAACACCTAAGTCAAACCACCACATAAATTAAAATATTGCAAAAACAGATTATTTCCAAATTAAAGAACAATAGCATATTGTTTTGAAAGGTTAGAATATTGAAAAAAATAGTTCATTTATACTTAAATCTTTTGTAGATCTATTTGAGTAAAAGGGAAAATATGAGCGTCTAACAAAATTAGTTTCATCAGTTCCTCAATTAGTTTCATCAGTTCACATTCATCTGGTTATTAGTTATAACTACATCTATCATAGCATTAATTTTACTTACCTATTCTCCTTAGGGTGAGATTGTATAAATTTAAACTTCCAAGCACAATGAGGTTAGTCCACAGAGAAAGCACCAGTCCAACAAATAACTCTGCATTATTCCAAAAGAAAAAGAGATATTACATGAAATTAAACCATTGGTAACAGTATTAATCAAATTACATTAAACGAAGGCCATGAAAACTTATGGTTGAATAACTTAAAAATTAAACCCTAGGTTACCGTGTTAATCAAATTATAAGAATTAGTTGTAGAATAAACTGATAATTGAATAAGCGGCGTGAAATAGAACCAGAACACGGAAGACTTCGACGATTAAAGCTAGACCGATCTATACAATCTTCTTCGTCTTTCCCCGCACGAATTTCATAGGTTTCAATTACTAGTCACGAACGTCAATTTCAACTTGGGACATTGGTGAGCGAGGTTCAGTGAGTGGTAGTCTATGGTGAGGATCTTGGTGTCGCCGGCAACATAGGAGAGGTAGTGGTGGTTGTTGACGTCGGAGAGTGTCAAGAGTGTGACGAGGAGTTGATGAACTACTTTTGAAGACGAAAAAATTTGAGAAAGATTGCACAATGACGAAGGAATCCTAAGAATGAATGAAAAAAAATTTTGTGACGGTTAACAAAAATTAACACAAATAAAATTATTTTTAACGGTTTATTTAACTGATATAAAATAACCGCTAACAAAAATTATATATATTTTTTAGTATTTTTTATTCTCTTTATTTTTTTATTTCTATATTATCAATTTACATAATTTCTAAATGTTCTTAAAAAAAATCAAGATTGAACTTGATTTTTGTGTCTCTATGTTGAATTTTGTACTTTTCTTCTTTGAATAGGATAGTGATGTTTTCTTAGTCTATTGGCATTTGGTTATGTGTAGACATAAATTTGTGATTCATCTTTTATCAATATATTGGTTCTTATATCTAATTGCTTCATTTTCAGATTCAATGGCCATTCTGAAAATTGTTAATCTGTCTTCAACAAACTATGTGAGAAGATGGAGTCTAAGACAAATTATTTTACAGTAAATTGATAATTTAAATATTTTTAATGCAAAAATTTCGTGATACCATGTAAAAAGTTAATATTTTATTATTTTATTTTATTTGTAAAACATGTATATATTTCTCATATATTTTTCTTTTGAAGATGGATATGGATATTTAAAAAATGTGGGAAATATTTGTGGGAAAGGCTGACATTTTCTATCAAAATATTCGTGAAATTATTCATGAAAATGACACGACATTTCTTACGGAAAAATCTGTTGGAAACTAGTTACAGACAACAAAAATTTGTGAAAAATATTTTTAATGAACATTATTTACGTTTGTTGTTGTGTGAAAGTCGGTATTATTCGCAATGAGTGTTTTTCACATATTTTTTGGTATGTAAATTAAATTTCAACTTTTCTTAACATTAATCAGCAATTTTATTCAGCTAGAACTTTAACCATATGCAGGAGAGGACATGGCTAGACTTATCAATAAACTAAACATGTCCTGTATTTCTGCATTGCCAATCGTTTATTCTTCTACACCGTGTGCTTTTATATACAAATTTGAAATTAACAATACAAAAAGTTTAGTTAAAACAATCAATTTTATAATCAAAATTTATTAGTAACTATAATGATAAATTTATTATTAAATTTAAAAAATAAAAAATTATTTATTATTAAAATAATCACTATTATGTATAAAAAATTATAATTATTTGCTAAATTGGTCATTAATTAATTTGAGACTAATTTAGAAATTAATTTTCTTGGTAGTTAATGTTTAAGGTTCAATTTTTTTTGGTATCTAAAATTTTGGTAGCTAAATTTTAGAAACCAATTTAGTGATTAATAATAATATTTTATTCATAATAGTGACTATTTTAGTAACTAATAATTTTTAATATTGTAAATTGATATCTAAATTAATCACTATTAGTGATTAATAACTTTTGATCACTAAAATTGATTATTAATGATACTTTTTCTTGTATTAGAAATGTTTGCTTGTAAGAAATGACTTGTGAGTTTAAAATTTATAAGGAAATTTCTAATGATCTTTAATATGTAGGAAAAAGTACTTTTGTTTTTAAATTGATTTTTTCATAAGAAAAAATGTTATGATTCTTTTTTCACGTAAAAATTTGTTGTGATATTTTTTATAGGAATTACTTTTGAATTTATGATTTTTTTTTCGCTTTATTGTTTACATTATTTGAAATTAAAATTCTAGACTTTATTCTTTGTTCATGTTATGAATTTTATATGTAATCTAGTATATATTTTTTATTTTGTATATTAAAATAATAAAGTAATAAAAATATTATGTAAAGAAATATTATGAAAAGTAGGTTATATCGTAAATGTTATTATTAAAGCAATGAAGTGATAAGATAATAATTTCAGTTTTAAATATAATAAATAAAATTGACATTAGAATATGGGGCAGTTAATTGACTTTACAAAATAATTATAATAGTCCATGCGCGGCTTTTTTGTTTTTTATTTTTATTTCAAATCTTCTTATAATAATAATAATATAATTGTTATTATATTTATTTAACCTTTAAGAATACTAATAATAATAATAATAATATAAATTATAAATTTTTAAAAGATTAAAAATCTATTTAGCAAAAGTATTTAGTATAATGATAATAATAATAATATTTATGCCATAAATATTAGTGTTAATGGTGTAATACTAAGGCTAATGTTAATGATAATAATTTATAATTATATATAAAGGTATACTCAACAACAAAACAAATGAAAATGACAAGTAATTGAAATATCATCCCATAATAAATAAAATTAAGATGTGTGTCTAAGTACAATGATAATAATACCATTATAATAATATTTCATATTGATAAAAAAAATATTAATAATAATACAACAACTACATATATAAAGATATACACATTTTTTTGTGTCATCTTTTGCTTTTACAATTTTTATCCTCTTAATTATTATTTGTTAAATTTAAATAATTTTTCATAATAAAAAATTATTTGTGAGTTTTATCATCTTACTCATTTTAGTAACTATTATTTTAATTCAAATAATTACACATATAGGGATAAAATGAACAACAAAATAAATAAAAAATGTAATAAATTGAGATATGATCTCGTAGTAAATAAAAGTAAAATGTGTATCTAACTATAATAATAATAATAATAATAATAATACCACTATAAATAATAATAATAATAATAATAATAATAATAATAATAATAATAATACAACTACATGTATAAAGAGATAAATATCTTTGGTGTCACTTTTTGTTTTTTCATTTTTATCCTCTTAATTATTATACTTTAAATTTAAATAATTATTTATAATAAAAAATATTTTTATTTTTATTGCTTTACTAATTTTAGTAACTATTTTTTTGAATTAAAATAATTGTTCAAATACAAAGATAAATGAACAACAAAACAAATAAGAAGGACGAAATTGAAACATGATCATATATAGTAAGTAAAATTAAAATGTGACCATAATAATAATAATAATAATAACTATTATAATAATTATAGTTCCTATTAATAATAATAATAGTTATTATTATAGTAATATAATAATAAAAATAATTATAGTTAATAATAATTATAATAATACTTATACTTGATAGTAATAATAATCATAATAATTATAAATAATAATAATTATTATAATTAATAATAATTATTATTATAGTTAAAGTTAAAGATAATAATAGATCTGGTCGGGTACGGATAAAACCTACCCATAACCCAACCCGCAAAATAAAATTGATTTGTTACCGACTTGTTTAGTAATAATAATAACAATTACAGAAAATAACAGGGATTTCAAACCACAAGTAGTCCAAAATTTTCGATAAATTGTGTTATTCTAAGATTTGTTAAAAATAATTAATCTATTAATAACGCTGAGTCTCTCAAAGATTTAACAAACCTTGGAAAACATGTTTATCAAGGGTTAAAACCGAGACACACACCTAATACAACCCTAATTAAAAATAGTTATTTTTATAGTAACACTAAATATAACTAACTTATTTTTTTAGTGACTTTCTATTAAAGTCGCATGGTCTATAGTACAAATAGACTACTATTTCTCTAAATAATCGTAATGTATTTGAATGCTAATACTATTATATATGATATTTGAATGTTAATACTGCTATATATGATATTTTAGGAAAACTGTAATCTATTAATATTCAAATAGATTACGGTTGTTACTATCAATAGTAGTCTCTGAAGTACATATTACGGATAATTATCGTTGTATAAAATACTTGTTATAAACTACGACGTTAGAGTATGGTCTTTTAACTATAGTCTAAACTGTAAAATAACTGTAATCTAAGATTTAAAATAATCATAGCATAATGTCTTCGTTGTAGAAGTGTTTATTTAAGTTTTAACCATAGTAAAAAACATTAAATGTTTTTGCATGAGTGAAATTAGTTTATACCCATCTGATAGTTTCTACTAAGATTAGTTTCATACAATTAATTTGAACACAATATTTCTCTATTTTATAAAAAAATATTCGAACAAAATTAAAACAAATAGAATGAGGAATAAATTAAAATAAATAAACACATATAGATATTAAATTGAAACAAATAGACATATATGTGGATTAAATTGAAACAAATAAACATTCATGTGTCACTGAAAATGTCACATATCATACCAAAAATTTGACACGTGACAACTTTTTTTCAATTCAAAAAAAAAATTAATTAAAAAAACCAGAGCTTGGCATGTGCCGTTAATGGTGTTTGCAAAAAGTTAACAAAATGTACTACATTGATACACAATTTTGAATTTGGATATTAAATTAAAATAAACTTAAAAGTGGATATCATTTTGAAATTTTGAAATCAAACTGGACATGTTCCAAGTAATTAAACCTAAAAAAAATAGGTAACTTAAAAGGTTTATTTTCACTGTTCTCTTTTGTCCTTGATTTCATTTCACTTGAAAAAACCCTTTCTAATTTTTCATTCTCTCCATTAATTATTCAACTCATTCAATATCTACTAAGTCTCTATAACCCATATAATTAACAGGAAAATAGCCAAGTGATTCTAATCTTTTAATAAGTGAAAATTTATGTGTAATTGTTGTGATTCTTCAAAGCAGATAGGATAAAAACGACGATTCAAAGAATTAGGAACTAAAGAATGAAATGTATGTGTAATCCTTGTGTGTTCGAATGCAAAAATGGAATTTGTTGACATGAAATGTGTGAGGAAAATAGTGGCAAGAATATATACATTATATAGAACATCTTTATCAATGGTAAGAATAGATAATATTAAATTATAAATTAATATAACAACATAAACATTAGCTATAGATATCACAAAAAAAATTATTCAATGAGAAGGAATTTCATTTATATATAATTTCATTTATTGTTATCAATAGAAATAGAAACAATTATACACATCAATTTTTAGGCTTAGTTGAAACTGATTTAATTATAACCATAAGAAACATATTAGTTCACAAAATGTGTTTTGCACTCTTCAACTTTATATTGTTTTTAATTTTAGAATTGAATACAAATGAGTAATCAAAAAAATAGAAATAACAAGATACTTTTCTCTCTAAGAATGTTAGAAAAAGATTACTCAAATAATAATAGTAATAATAATAAAAATATAAAATGATATAATAATAATTATTAAATCAATAATAATACTAAGACAATATATAAAACAATGAATATTAATCAGAGATCAACAATTATTTTAACAATAATAAATAATAGATAAAAGGTAAGAAGTAGAAATATCCTGGGTTGAGGCACGCATAGCGCTATCCTTAAAGAGAAAACGCCCCTACTGCACAGGGCTAAACAAATACACACTCATATGTGTTTCAAATCATATGTGTTTCTCTCCCAAGATACAACAACCCGTCAGATCGATCGAGCGCAGAGAAGGATCTCTGAACCTTATGAACACCACTGTCTTAAAGATAATACAGAGAAAAAAAGAAGAATATTTCAGAGAAAACTATAATGTTTGTTGTCTTTGTTGTTGTGTCTTTCCCCATGCACTGCACCTAGATGGTATTTATAGGTAAAAAATGGAGACAAAGAAGTAAATAGTAATAAGAATATAGCTGTTAGTCATAAAAACTATTAACCCATAAATTAAAGGTTTATAAAAACTTCAATAGCAATAAATTTTTTATTTTAATTATTTATTTTTTTTAAATTATATTAAAATATTTCTAACATGAAGTACATATTACGGATAATTATCGTTATATAAAATACTTGTTATAAACTACGACGTTAGAGTATGGTCTTTTAACTATAATCTAAAATGTAAAATAACTGTAATCTAAGATTTTAAATAATCATAGCATAATGTCTTCGCTGTAGAAGTGTTTATTTAAGTTTTAACTATAGTAAAAAACATTAAATGTTTTTGCATGAGTGAAATTAGTTTATAGCCATCTGATAGTTTCTACTAAGATTAGTTTCATACAATTAATTGAAACACAGTATTTCTCTATTTTGTAAAAAAATATTCGAACAAAATTAAAACAAATAGAACGAAAACTAAATTGAAATAAATAAAGATATATGGATACTAAATTGAAACAAATAGACATATATGAAGATTAAGTTAAAATCAAGACAATGACATTTGGTACTTGTCATGTGTCACTGACAATGTCATGTGTCACACCAAGGATTTGACACGTGACAACTTTTTTTAAATTCAAAAAAAAATTTAAAAATTAAAAAAAAATTAAAAAAACCAGAGTCTGACATGTGGCACGCCTTAATGGCGTCTGCGAAAAGTTAACGGAGTGTACTACATTGATGCACAATTTTGAATTTAAGTATTAAATTAAAACAAACTTAAAAGTGGGTACCATTTTAAAATTTTGGAATCAAACTGGGCATGTTTCAAGTAATTAAACCTAAAAAAAAAATAGGTAACTTAAAAGGTTTATTTTCACTATTCTCTTTTGTCCTTGATTTCATTTCACTTGAAAAAACCCTTTCTAATTTCTCATTCTCTCCATTAATTATTCAACTCATTCAATATCTACTAAGTCTCTATAACCCATATAATTAACATGAAAATAGCCAAGTGATTCTAATATATTTAATAAGTGAAAACATAGTGTATGATGGGGGATTTCAATGAATAAGAAAAGCCTAAGAGAGGAGCCTAAGAGAGGAAAGGTGTGAATGTAGGTAGTAATAACTGAAGGGAGATTAGGGGAAGTAAAAAATGATGTAATTAGGAGCATAGGAAAACTTGACAACTTAGATGATGACAGTAATTTGGATGAAAAGAGAAAAATTGAACGTATAGAGCTGCTTAGTCAAATCAAGTTGTTAAATCTTAAACATGAATCAATAATGCAACAAAAATCTAGGGCTAAATTGTTGGAACAAGGGGATAACAAACTTTAAATATTTTCACTCAACAATCAAATGGAGATCACTTAAAAGTGAGATTAAAGGGATGCAAATCTTAGGTAAGTGGACCAAAGACCCACAAGTTGTTAAGGAAGGTGTAAAAGAATTCTACAAGAATAGACTGACGACAACTTTAGAACTTGGAGTAAGGTTAGATAACATTCAATTCCAACAAATATCGAAGGAAGATAATTATATGTTAATTAATCGTTTCGAGGAAACTGAAATCAAGGCTGCAGTATAGGAATGTGGTAGCTCTAAGAGCCTGGGCCAGTAAATTTGGGAACATACCAAAGGGCTGTAATGCATCTTTTATAACTTCAGTGCCTAAATCGAATAACCTATTTATCTAAATGAATATAGATATATCTCCTTAGTTGGACGCATGTATAAAATTCTATCCAATAGAGTGAAGAAGGTCCTACCAAGGATAATTGATGGGTCACAATCTGCATTCATCCTGGTAGAGGATTACTTGACAGTGTCTTAGTTGATAATGAGGTAGTGGAAGAGATAAAATGAAAAAAGAAAAGTGGGGTAGTAGTAAAGATTGATTAGGAAAAGACATATGATTATGTTAGTTGGGAGTTTCTTTACTACATGAAGGGTAGACTTGGATTTTGTAGGCAGTGAATTTCATGGATTAAAGGATGCTTAGAATCATCTACCAATTCAATACTAGTAAATGGTACCCCAACCAAAAAATTTAATCCTACTAGAGGGTTGAGATAAGGTGATCCTATAACACCATTTCTATTTTTAATAGTGGTACAAGGCCTATTTGCAATGGTAAATCAAGTTGCTAGAAAAGAATAAGAATGGAAGAAGGGAAAAATAAGGTCAAGGTAAATCTTCTGCAGTTTATTGATAATACATTTATTTTGTATGTGAGCCAAACACTCAAAATATATTGGCTATACAAATTATCCTTAGATGTTTTGAATTGCCTTCAAGACTTAGGGTTAATTTCCATAAAAGTAAAATTGGAGCCTTGGTTGTGGACACAAATGATATACAAAGGTTCTCAAATGTCTTAAACTATAATATAATGGAAGTTCCATTTAAATACCTGTCTATGACCATGGGAGATAACCCAACAAAGCACTCTTTTTGGCTGTCAGTGATTACTAAAATTAAAAACAAATTGTCTAGATGGAAAGGAAAGTTTTTATCATTCGTTGGACGAATATGCCTAATAAAATCAATGATCACTGCCCTACCTCTTTATTACTTCTCCTTTTATAAAGCTCCAATAAGAATATGTAAGATTATAAAAAACCTTCTAAGAAATTTCCTTTGGAGTTAGGGACATGAAAATAAAAAGATTGCTTGAGTAAAATGGGAACATTTGTGTAAACCTAAACAAGATGGTGGGATTGCTATTAAGGGAATTGAGTTGTTTAATAAAGCTTTACTAGCTAAATGGAAACGGAGGCTAGGGACAAAAGAACAAGGTTTATGGAAGGGTGTTCTAGAATCAAAATATGGATCTTGGAGAGAATTGGATGAGAATAATAAAAAATAATATATATATATATATATATATATATATATATATATATATATATATATATATATATATATATATATATATATATATAGGTGGTAGAAAGATTTGAATAAGGTGTGTGGGGAAAGTGAAGACACGAGATGGTTTGATTAGAACATAGAATGGAAAGTCGATTCTGTATCTAGGATAAACTTTTGGGAAGATAGATGGGTTGGAGACGTTCCTTTACATATAAGGTTTCCTAGGCTTTACATGAATTCTATTATTAGGGATAAAAAAAAATAGGGTTAAATATGTTTTTGGTCCCTTAATTTTCACTGAATTTTGGAATTAGTTCATTTCAAAACTTTGGACCAATTTAGTACTTCATCTTTCAAAATACGTGAATTTATTCCTTTTAATCAAATTTTGTAAGGTTTATTCGATGTTTCGTATGCACTTTAGGATTGTATTTGAGTTGTTTATATTGTTTGACACATTTTTTACTTTAATGTTAAGTCAAATACTATTATGAAACACGTTTGAAATATCAAATAAACTTAAATAAATTTGATTAAAATGACTAAATCCACGTATTTCGATAGATGAAGGACTAAATTGGTCTAAAGTTTTGGAAATGGACTAGTTCCAAAATTCACTGAAAGTTAAGGGACCAAAAACATATTTAACCCAAAAAAATAAAGGAGTTTGGGAGATGGACTAACGATGGGTGGGAATGGACAATGAAATGGAGAAGAGATTGGTGTGAGTGGGAAATGACTCAGGTAGATGAATTCATGCAATTAATATCAAAAAATGATTCAGAGAGAGGGCAAGAATTTATGGATCTGGAAATATGAGGAGCAAATATATACTGTCAAATCTTCATATTCAAAATTACAAAAATTAAATATTGGAGAACATTAAGATATGTATAATCTATTTTGGAGCATAAAGGTGGTCCCTTCAACACAACATTTTGCTCGGAGGGCAATGTTGAATATGGTGGCGACGAAGGTAAACCTTAGGAGGAGAGGTTCGCCACTAGTAGAAATTTCTTGTGCTTTATGTGGGTTGGAGGAAGAAACAGTAACCCATCTATTCCTCACATGTAGCATCACCAATATGGTTTTGAATTTGTGTAACAAATGGGTAGGTATTAGTCCAGTCCATCATAATCAGCTAAATGTTCATTTCCAACCATTTTCCCTATTAGTTCTTAATAACAAAAGAAATAATTTATGGACGGGTTTGTAGATATCAATCGTATGAAATGTATGGACTTATAGAATATAAGATTGTGTTTAGAGAAGGAAAAGTGGATCCTGAGGAAATTCTTACATGGCACAACTAAATATTTGACATGGGTATGGATGAAATCAATGCCGAATTCAGTGCTCTATTGCCTAGTACTTCATAAACCTAAATTATTATTCTTTACCGATAAAAAGAAAATGAAATAATGAAATGTGAATGGCTTTGGATAAAGATGACAAAAATAAAGTCCTACAACAATGATGTTTAAATTTCATTCCCGGTCACCACGGCCAATATTGGATTGCCAAACACGTATTACAAACTAACAATAAGCAATAAATTATTTGGAAAGAGGCAACACCGTTGTTAAATAACGTTGTTAAAGTAAGCAACGAGTAGTAGAATGGTCCAAATGGGGCAATAACTTGCTGTTTAATGGAGGCTTGGTCAACTTAAAACGAGAGATGGAAAAAGGATGAGAGTAAACTATAACTGATATTTATTTATAGTACACAAAAATTAAGAATCATTAAATAATAAAAGTCTCACATTCACATCAAAACAATATATATTTAATTCACGTGTCAATTTTTACTATTTAACCTATATCGTGTGTTTTCTTTCCTTATCACTTCTTTTATAAAATAATTAAACAATTTTGTCAATTCATATTTTAAAGTTACATAAAAATTGAATTTGGTGTAATATATGTAATAGTTTTAACATCTACTAATAATTAAAAAGAAAGAAATTTAAAATTATACATTATACAATCTTTAAAATAGTATGAATTGGTTTTGATGAATCTAGATTGTTTCTTTCATTGGTATATAAAAGGGCTATTTTTCATTGGTTCAATACACTGCAAGTATGGTTATAATAATTTAATTTTATAATTTATTAAAATATTAAGTATATTTTTAGTACTTGAATCTTGACGTGAAATTGGAATTCGTCCATGTCTGAAATTTTAATACATTTTGGTTTTCAAACTTTAAAAATGAGTGAATTTCATTTGAGGATATTTTTTCCGGATTTTTAAATTCGTTATATGTAACTCTAGGAATTTTAGAAATTATTTTTTTCGTTGTTTTGAATTCTTAGTTCTCATGAAATTTCTCAAGTTTAGTTAACGTAGATGCATTTTTTTTCTTCATCTTTATCACAAACATTCCTCCTTTAGAAAAAGAATAAATTATTTTACTCTTTATCATAATCTTTCTAATATAAATTTATCACTTCTCACCTATTTAAAAAAAGATAAAATTAATATTCACAATTATCACATTTCAAAACATAACAAAACTCATACTTTAATTAAATAAGCAACCTTATATAAATTCAAAACTTTAAAAAATTTACCATAGGCAAGAAAGCACAAAATCCCTAGATTTCATAATTAAGGGTTATACTAATTTGGAAAAAAATTATAATTAGGGTTCGTATCAATTTCATAAAAGAATCCCTAAAATCATAATTAGGGTTTATACTAATTTGAGATAAACATCCTAAGAAGAATCATAGATCTAACATACATAAATCATTATAAGATACTAACCTTGATATGTAAGAGATCATGCAAAAATGTATATTTCAATCACAATCTATGTGTTCTTTAACATATGTTTCCCAATCTATCTCTTCGTATTTTTTTCTCCTCACACACTTTCGTAATAACTTACATGGTGGAAAGATCTTATAACAAAAAAAAATCCTAATATCTTTTATAAATCAATGTTTCCATTAAATTTTTTTATTTTACTTTTTATTATTATTTTCCATAATATAAACTTAATATAAATAATATATAATTATAATTTAAAAAAGATATAAATATATATAAAAAAATTCCAAAAATTTTGGGAGTCCTATCACTATAATGTTCCGCCAGTGTTTGCATCTATTCAATTTGATATGAATAACAAATAAACTCATATGACGAGTATTGTTTTAATCTATTTTTATTTTGACGGAAATATATTTTTTTTATCGACAAACAATTTTAATTAAATAAAATATTTGGATGCTCTGACTTATATACAATATATTAGAGCTTACACCCTAATCTCAATATTTACATTGCATCCTATTAATCTGAAAGACTTTACACAATCTATCTTTTGACATAAATATAAGTAATATTTATGGTTATTTTTTTTCTTATTAGATACGAGGACGATGATGTATGTGTACATATATGTCTTTATTATATTTTCATACCATTTTTGTCTTAGTAAAACACTTAATAGGTAACATAGAAGGTTTATTTTCATTATTCTCTTTCGTCACTTATTTCATTTCACTTAAAAACATTTTCCAATTTTTTATTCTTTCAATTATTCAACTCATCAATATTTACTAAGTTCACTAAGATCCATATGATATTTTTCTCCTCATTTATAACCACAATTACATATTTTACCCAATTGTGTAATTTCCTTCAAATTATGTATTTTATTTAGGAAACATGAATATCAATTTATTGAATTAAATCATCTATAGTACACACAATTGATATTTTTACTCTTTTTCAACATTTTTTTTATTTTCTTTCATGTAAAAATATCTTCCTACCAATTTATCACTCAAATTCTCAAGCTACTTTTCCTCTTAATATTTGAAAAATTATTAAATGTTGTAGCTATTATGAAATTTCAATTATGTGTAATTATTTACTCATTTTTATAATTATTTTACGTTTTTTAATTGTTATTTGACACTATTTTGGAATTTATGGAATTAAAATTTCTTCCTTAGAATTTAATATTAAAGAAAAGAAATATGTCCTTTTAACATTGAATATTAATAATATCATGTATTCTTTACTACGATTTTCATTTTTTATAAGAAAAGTATTTAATTAATTGATATTAGGGATAGTGCAAGAGTGAATATGGACATAAGTACATATACACCTACTAGTTGATGGAAATAAGGACGTGAAACAAATTTCATATCTAGTAAGGCTGAGTATAAACCTTTATTTTGAGATAAGGTAAAGTATAGTCAAAATCACACTTGATCTGGCTTACTATCTTTACAAGTTAATATAAGAGTTAGATGAGTGAAATACATTGTTGGTTGGGTTAAGTGGCAAATATTTGTAAGTTAGGGTAAATGTGTGTATAACTATGTGATATTATTATGAAATTAGAGTATTGCTATGAAATTTAAAAAAGGATTCATAATCAATTTTAGTGTATGAAGAGTATTAAAGATAGCTAAAATGAAGTGTAAATTAGTGATCATTATCATTTTCAATCAAATTAAAAGAGCAAATAATACAATGCAATAGTAGAGGTACCGTGTGTGGTTCTTGATCGACTATTGCATAAAAAGTCAATAAAATGTAAGTATAGATATGGTATGTCAAGCCAAAGTTATTGAGTAAACTAATTTTTACAAAAGCATAAATTAGAAAGAGGAGTAAAGTAGAAATAAAACAATAGTTGTTGTAAAAGATGTTCAAAGAATGAAAATGAAATAATGAAAGAAGGATATTGATTCTCAAGTTTATTCATGATTGCATTCTTCATCTGTTATCATATGATTCATTCAACTTTTAAACAAGATCAAATTAATCAAATAAGCATAAATCAATTGTTAACAATCTTTCACGTCTTCAAGAATCTATGTTTGATATTTTCATTTTTTTATCTCTTGAGTTAAGCAAACAAAAAATTGTTAAGATTAAGTAAACTAACAAGAATTTCAATTAAAAAACAAGATTCAATTATCAACATACATTAGGAAAAAATTCCAAGAGCATAAATTATAACTAATAAAACAAATTATATAAGTGCACTTTGTCATCGAAAATAAAGAACAAACTTGAATTGTTCAAAATCTCATAATTTATTGTGAATTCACAAAATCAACTAAAATTGATTTAACCTTCCATGTGTAAGATAAAAAGAAGGATTAAGTATGTTTTTAGCTCTTGAAATTTGACGCAAAAATGGAATTCATTTTCCGTTCAAAACTTATATATATTTCGCTTCACAAACTTTAAAAATGAATGAACGTAGTGCTTTTAACAAAATTACGTTAAATATTTTTTACATGTCAAATATATTTTTTAATTTACATTTAAGTGAAAATGTATTTAGCAGTGTAAAGAACTCAAATGTTAATATAACCTTTCCTTATAATTCTTTTGTGCCATTCTTTTATTTTATTTTTCTTGCAAGTTTCTTTTCTCCTTTTATGGAATAATTTATCGCAAGTGTATCTATTGTTTACGTTTAATTATAATGGGAAAAAATACAATTTCAAACCCATCCACCATTTTACTTAAAAGTAAAAAAGTAAACTGCATTAGCTTGGGGTAACTATGAAGCATTATAACTATACTAACTACTTAACGATAGGTTAATGTAATGGCTTCAATCCACATTAATGTTGGATTGCCAAACATGTAACAAACCATATTAAAATTAATAAATAGTAACATGTGCAAGGGGTTGATTTTAATATTTGATGTGTATAAAAGAGAAGTGTATTGAATTGTGTAGAGATTGTGAAGTGTTTTTGGAAGTTAAAGTTGGAATTGAAGAAGACATAATAGGTATGGGGAGTGAGTGTAAGAAATGGATGATTTTTGCTTTTGTGATTGCTATTTCTTTCTCACTCGTCATGGAGGGAGCACTCGCAGCACGCCATCTCATGCAAGGACTTACTCTTCCAAACTACTGCTTCATCCCTACCATGTTTGGCGGATTCGATTATGTCATATGTGCTCCACCACCACCACTAGGTTCAGCCACCAGGGCCCCCTGACTTAAAGGATACTTGTGCCCTAATCTCCAGTCTCCCTTCCATTCATCTCTCCCTTCCATCATTTGCTTTCTTTCATGTTCCCTTCCATCTCCGCTTTCTTTCATGTTCAATAAATGATTAGGGCAATCTAATAAATAATATATATTTCACGTATATAATGCTCTCTCTTTTCTTTTTACACATATTTTTTTCTTTTTCTTCTGAAGTTCCATTACCTATGTTTTTTGCATTATCTTTGTATGTTATTTTAATATTTATATATATATATATATATATATATATATATTTACTAAAATGGTACGTAACATAAAAATAGATTATTAATATTTATGATTTTAACGTTACAATAACTACAATAGAAAAATAAAAACGATGAAAAGTATCTAGAACTTAAAGTAACATATATTTCCTAAAATATATTAACAAAAGATTAAAATAATAGACGATTATAGTTCTTCGAATTTACCTTCTTTAAAATAATTTGATTCATCTCATTCACATATAATTAATTTGACCGTTACATGATTTAATTAATATTTTATTTATATCAATCAGGACTTATAATCATTACAAGAAAAAAAGCTTTATTTATTATACAAAATAAATTTATAAAAGTTAAAGATTTTCTTTAAGTATTACAATAATAATAAAACTTTTTTTTGTCTGCAAAAGAAGAAAAGAAAAACGGAAATAAAGAAGGCTCATGAAATGCTTCCACCCATCTTGAAGTACTGCATAATAAAACTGTAAAGAGAGAGTAACAAATTCAAGTGTAATTATAGAATGAGACTCAAATAGATATATAGGGGAGAAATGGGTAATCTATATTTTCTTTTTGAGTATTCTTCTTCTCTTATATGTTATAAAGTGCTACTGGGATAGCTCTTCTGCCACTATTAAGTTCTTTTCAAATAAATAATACCAGAGACCATATTTTCTTCACACATCACTACAGTCCTTTTGTCTTTTTTTTCCTTGTCTTGATTAAGGTGGACAACAATAACTTAACTGCATCAAACTACGATTAATTGCACCATAATATATACTGAAAAAAATCTGGACCATTAATAATAACAATTGAACTATACAATTTTTTAGTTTAGTTTTAAGAAACTGAACTTTTAAATTTGCAGTTCAGTTAACTGCAAAACTACTCCGATTTACCATCTCAAACTTTAGCTTCAATTTCCAAACCATACTCCAACTCATTACTCGGGTGATGCACACACTTTTACTTTTATTCATTCTGCTAATTCTTAATTCATTTCTCTTCCAACCAACTCAAAATTATCATAGTTTATTTCTTCTTCTTAATTGCAAACCTTATTCACTATTAACGCTTATATTTTAATTTTTGAATGTATTCTAATATTTGTAAGCATTTTGAAAAGCATTTATGAAATTGAGATCACTGCATGATCAATATATATAAAATTCGTTTATTTATAAATTATAATATTTTCAAAATATTTTATTATCTTTTATTTCAAACACGAAAAACATATTAACCATTTTTAATTTACATATGATTTACTTACTTTTTTTATGTTGTAAATTCAATAATTTAAAAAAAGATTAAATTTCTAGAAACAATATTTGTTTCTTTAATCAATTTTCAAATAAGTGGTGAGCATAGCCAAAACTGATCTTAGGTGTTATTTTTTCTTTTTTTTAAGATTTTTTAAAAAAACTCAACACAATTCAAAAGTAGTTCATAAATCGTTCAGTTCAGAAATAGTGCAGCTTGAAAACAGATTAAAATACATAGTTCAATTCATATTACAATTTAATGCAGTTTAATTCATTGCAGTTTTGTAGAATAAAAAAATAGTTCAATTTAGTTTTTTTAATTAAATTTTAGTTCATTTTAGTTCAGACAAACTATTATTTGATTCAGCAGTTTTAATGAATAGAGTGCGGTTCAATTACTTTTGACCCTTGGTTTAACATCATAAGATACTTACAAAACTTAACTATTTATTTTTAAGTTAAGATTTTTTTTTAACGATAGTATTTTAAGATATTAAAATAAGAATAAAGTACTTATTTTTCAAAAGTTTTAATTTTCAAAATTAAAATTTAATCTATTTATATGCATATATAACATAGTCATTACATAATTTAATTAATATTAATTACACAAAAAAATATTACTCGTATGCTTTTTCTTTTTTTCTCTAAGTTAAGCACACAACCAATAAAAAATTATAAACAATGAAGAGATTAAGCTAAAATTGTTCATGAACAACAAAATATTTATTGAGAAAGCAGAAAATTGCTTGGTAAATTAAATTTGTGTTATATAATTAACAAAAAAAACATTGAATTATTTTAAAAAAATGTGTATTATTATATTAATGGAGTAATCTATATATTTTGGTAAACGAGAGGAGAAAAAATGTAATAGTTTTACTTATTTATAACATTAATAAAAATATTTCATTTTTTAATGTACACAACTCTTTTTTTTTTAATTTTTCAGTAATAGTCTATTTAAATTTAACTTATTTTTAAACTAAAATAATTAGTTTACTATTTTACTTTTAAATAAATGTTTATTAAAATATAATTGTTTCTTTTAATGTAAAATAATTGTTCACAAATATATGTTTATCTTATTGTATAAAAGAATTTCACTCGTGAATATATTTATTTTTGAATTATATTTTTTAATAAGTAAATGTTTTTTAGATCAAAATAATAACTCTGAAGTATTATCTTCTCTTCTAACTTTTATCATCATTGTAAACAATATCAATCTTTTTCCTTTGTAAATTAGTAAACCATAATAGTAAGAATTGAATAATTGGAAAAGAGTGTGGGACATAACATTTTAGTTTTTAACCTCCATTCATTGCAAAAAACACTAATCACATACGTATAAGAGAAGGTTAAATTAGAAAAAGAAATTGGTTACGTTCTTGGCTATAGATGCACATTTCTTTTTCACTTCAGCATATGCATATCTACATTTAACATAAATTTAATTGTGTTTGCCGTTTTAATCATTATATATTAATTCTCCAATTTCAACTACTCAATCATGTTCGCTACTTTCTTGGTTGATTTTTTTTTTTTATTGAATGATAAAAATCAATATAAATTTTACCTGTTCATCATAACTTATAAAAAAATAACTAAAAACAAAACGTATAGGTTGTAATCGTTGTATTAAATCACTGGAAAGGATGGTGGGGCACTATATATTTTAGCGTTTTGAATCTTCATTTATTGGCAATCACATAAATACAAAAAAAAAATGTTATCTAATTAAGGGTATATTTGTTTCTATAAACTCAAATGCGAGTATTTACTGTTTAAAACAAATTATGAAAAAAACAACTTGAAGAAAGACGAAAAAGGTTTCTAATTCATATATAAATATAATAAAATATTGATGTATTTAATTAATTACAATAAAAACAAAATCCACTATTTGTAATGAATAATTACTTTTTTAATATAATTATAAATATATTTTCTATTATAATAAAATAGATAATTGAAAATTTATTAATTTAAGTTTTGATATATAACACAATAAATAATTGAAAACATAATTATAAATAATAATTAGATATTTCTAAATATATTTTACTATTATAATAAATAAAAAAATTAAATAATTAATAAACATATTATTTTAATTGTTTCTAAGTAGAGTACATGTAAAGCGGAAATGCACGTTTTTAGCGTTGATTTTTTTATAAAAGAATGAATTTTTTTTAACAACTAAATTTTAATAATTTTTTTAATAACATGAGGTGATATTTTTTAAGAGTTTTTTCATTTTCTTATTTTTTTAAAATTTTAAAATCACTTTAAAAAATATCATTTTCATATTATAAGAAAAAATAATTGTTAAAATTTATCTGTCATTTGACCAAAAGGAATAGCAAAATGATGACGTTTTGGTCTATAAAATGGAAACAACTCCTCGGGAATACATTCACATTTGCTCTTCACTTCAGCATATCTACAGATTAGTGAAATTCAAGAAGCCAATAGAACTCCCACTAATTCTGGCATCTATAGAACTCCCACTTGTGTCTTCATTGCTACCTCCTTCTCCACTTTCAGTGCCATACCCATATTTACCCACACTTCCTAATATCCAACTCTCACCTTCAACCAACATTCTACTTTGAAAATGATAAGCTCGCTGATCTTGACAAGAACAAACCCATAGAGGAACGTACAATCTAAATGCCGGCAACCTGTGCTAATTAGAATCCAAACGGTATACTGGTGTTGTCAAGTGGCAATGGTAATGCGTCTTTTTTCGACCATTGTGGTGAGTATGCTAAGAATGGAAAGTTTATATCTAGGTTAGACGATGTTCATCTTGAGCTACAGTTAGTGTACAACCAGACCTTAAAAGCTGCGAATATCTCTGGAGGTGATTTTTCTTGTTAACCTATGTACATATAACAGTAGGCCAAACTATGTTGAAGCCCAAAAAGAGGCTAGGAGTTGCTTTGGGACAGTATTGAAGGATTCTCTGGTGGGCCCAAATAAGGATGCAAGCCTAGTGAATGTTTTTCAATCTAAGGTATATCCACAATGCCACGGAAAATAACTAAGCCACGAGGTTATTTTCCAACAAACGTAGGGCAGGGGATCGATCACCTTTGTCGCACATCCAAACCACACAATCAAGAGCGGGAGGTCCAAGCTCGTTCGGGAAATGAAATAGAAGATCGTCTGGACGAGATTAAGGGCAACAAGAGGAATTCTCTGTGTGCAGACCACGATATGAACATCTGATAAGAACATTACGAACTGTAATAGGTTATTCTACTAGAAGTCCTTCAGACTCTTCAGAATCAATTAGCATTTGGGGTATAGCAAAACAGTTAAGCGTGACTTTTTCAAGTGAAGACGAGGAAATTCTAAAGGAACTAGAGAATATGGAAAAGAGAGATATGATTCAAAGGAAAGGTAGGGCAGGGGAAAACATAGGTGTAAATGAAAATCATTAGCATAAATATAAGAGGGTTAGGAGGGGTACAAATGAAAATATTTGAAAGGAATTATAGCTAGTGAAGCAGTTGACATTATATGCATTTAACAGACAAAGTTACATGATTTACAAAAATCTAGTTGTTATGATATGTAGGGTGATAATAATATTGACCGGGTAAACAAACCGGAATCGGGTAACTCAAGGGGAATTCTAACAATGTGGCATAAGATTAAATTTAAGAGTCTTAAGCACATTGTAGGGAATGCATTCATAGGAGTGATAGAAGAATATTGTAACTCAACTAATATTAACCCAATCCCCGTTGTAATATTTAAGATCGACTATGAAAAAACATATGATTTTGTGAGTTGGGATTTCTTATATTACATGATGAGTAGACTAGGGTTTTGTGACAGGTAGGTTGGGTAGATTGAAGACTGTTTGAAATCCTCCTCAGTGTCAATACTAGTAAGTGGAAGCCTTACAAAAGAGTTTATTCCTACAAGAGGGCTTAGACAAGGAGATCTTATGGCCCCCTTCTTACTCCTAATACTAGTAGAGGGCTTAGCAGGGTTGGTTAGACAAGTTATTGAGAAGGATCTGTATCGGGGAATAGCAGTGGGATCAAATGGAACTAATGTGGGGTTACTGTAGTTTGCAAATGATACTCTCTTCCTGTTAAGCAGAGATTCAAAATGCATGGACCTTAAAAGCGATATTAAGAAGTTTTGAATTAGTGTCTAGGTTTAGGGTAAATTTTTTCAAAACCAAAGTTGGGGGATTGCGCCTTAATAAAATGGAAATGGAGATTGGGAATGGAGGATAATGGCTTGTGGAAAAAGGTACTCGAATCAAAGTATGGGTCATGGAGAAAACTAAATAAACCGAATATATCAACGATTGCTCCAAGGTGGTGGGCAAACATCTATAAGGTGTGTGGGAGAACACCACAAGGGCTTTGGTTCGATGATTGCATCAAGTGGAAGGTTAGATAAAGGAAGAAAGTTAAGTTTTGAGAAGATAAATGGGTTGGTGAAGAAACACTAAGAAGTAAGTTTCCTAGGTTGTATATAATATCAAAATGTAAAGACAAAGCTATAGAGGAGGTAGGACATTGGGAGGACAGTGTATGGTTGTGGCATCTAAGTTGGAGGAGACCTAGACTTGTATGGGAAGCAGCTATGGAGGAACAACTTTTCCTTGTTATAGCCGGACCACACTTAAGTTTGGGGCGTCCTGATACCTGTAAATGGAGGGGACATGAGGATGAAATATTTTCGGTAAGGTCTACCTATAATAAGGTACAAGTAACCTTTGAAGAGGAAGAGAGTAAGGAGTTTAACATGTTGTGGAACACAAGGGTAACTCCAAAGACTCAACTACTTCGTTGGAGGTTATTTTTAGATAAATTGTCGACAAAGGTAAACTTATTAGCGAGGGTGGTTTAACTACAACACAATGCTTGTGTTTTGTGTTCTGAAAACGAAGAGACAACAACCCATTTATTCTTCTTATGTAATTGTTGACTAAGGCCAATGACATTCTTCATGATGAATATCAGCTTGGTTTTAGCTCGGTCTTGGTGGAGTTCGGCAGCTGGATATATATACTTTGTCTATCATTGCATAGCTAATCTAGATAGAGTTTCCAGTGTTGGCTGGGTTTTGTTTTGTTGTTCTCATGCCAACCTATTGTATCTTTTTTTACAGGCTCTATTTTGTATAAAGGCTAGAGTATCACTCAAGTACTATTTTTAATTAACTTTTATTCTTTAATGATAAAAAAAATTACAATGAGAATGGCATTCTCTAAGAAGACATATTAGCTAAAGAGTCAAACTTCGCTCAATACAAAGATGCACCATATTAGCTTAAAAGACGACGAATAAACACGAGACGATATAAGAGTCGACCTGACCGACTCTAATCCAATATTAAAATAATTACATACATTTGCTAAGCCCACTATGTGCCGTTACTAATTTATAAAATTTAAAATAAGATATATAAACATTTAAACAAATATAAATATATACACAACTGGTAACATCTGTTGGTTTGCCAGGGGTGTTAAATGTCAAGTTGGGGGTTCGATCCCCACATTTTTTTGTAATATCTCTCTCCCCGAGAGCCTGTCAGGTTACTACAGCCCAATGCACCCCAACCCATCACCCTTCTCCGTCCATTCATACTGGGTGGGTTGTTGCTAGACGGGGTCGAACCCCAGACCTGACCTTTAATGCCCAAACCCCATTGCGTGAAAGGTCGCCCAGGCGACCTGCTCGAACTTTTGAGCGAGTGAACACCTCGCCTAAGCGAGATCCCGTGATGTTCCCTGGGTGCTCCATCGAACCCTCGCCTAGGCGAAGGGGGGGGGGGGGGCCCACGTCTCGCCTGAGCGAAACCCTTCAGCCTGAGCGAGGGGTTGGGCGAGGCAGTACGCTGTTTGGGTGCTTGTTTATTTTTGGATGATTAATATTGGCTTCAGTGTGAATTGTATGATGAGAAACATGTATATAATGGAATATTATGTGTACTTGGCATGAATTATGAATTGTGTATGACGGGTTGGGTATGAACTTGGTATGCGAAATGAATGGGTGGTTTGAAATTTAAAGGAACATGGTATTAACATGAGAGGAGACCCTAGACTCATGGGGTGGCGATGATCAGAGGTATGGATTCGAAATATGATGCGTATGAGGAATTAATCTCAGGGGTTGGTATGGAAATGTAAATATGATTTTATGTTCGTTTATTGCTGAGCTATGAATGTTGGTCCGTGTCAGCGTATAAATTCCTTGGAGTCTCTAGGTGAGACCTCTGGGGTCGCGCTTCAGTGGTCGGGACGTAGTTCCATGGCCCTTGTTAGTGGGTGTCCACGGTGGTGCCCCATTTGTATAACTAGGTAAGGATTCAAGATAAGATTGCATCCTGACACTCTGAGGAGCCAGTTAGTCTCACCTAGAGCGGACTGACTCCTGTGGTGAGGGTAGCAGGAGGCCTGAAATCCAGTAAGGGCTAACCTTGTGGTGAGGGAAATTTGATTCATCATAACACTTGTATTTCATAGCTAAGGATCGAGCAGCTCAGGGTCGAGCAAAGGTATCCATCACAAGTGCAAGCATCCGCTGAATCCGACCAAGTTATACGTATCCGGATGAGTCGAGTCGAGTCGTCGTGTATTGAATGAAGAGTCA
>Ga0214544_1002530_pt1 | contig 38416 bp, 15 predicted proteins | sample CNSS3metaG_FD_160074 | JGI IMG/M metagenome (GOLD analysis project Ga0214544, IMG submission 160074) | Root nodule microbial communities from cowpea collected in UCLA plant growth center, Los Angeles, California, USA - CNSS3 | ecosystem: Host-associated > Plants > Roots > Nodule | place: USA...
AAAGGGCAAGATGAACCTTCATTGTTCAGTGACAGTCAAAGTGCCATTTGTCTTGCTAAAAATCCAATTCTTCACTCCAAATGCAAACACATTGAATTGAAGTATCATTTTATCAGAAACTTGATAATTGATGGAGATTTGATTTTGTTGAAGATTCCAGGTGCAGAGAATCCAGCTGATATGTTGACCAAGACTGTCACAACAACTAAGTTGAGGCTTTGCATTGCCTCAACTGGCCTTCGAGAAAATTGATGATGAAGGCACTACACTAGGTGGTAATGTAAATCAAACCCCAAGTGGGAGAATTGTTAGAATTATGGTGCTTGATTTAGTCCCACATCGCTTAGAATAGTGAGATGTGGTTCTCTATTTTACTATATAAGAGACTCTATGTAAAGCTTTAAGATACACCAAAAAATACAAATACTTCCTAATGTAGTCGTGGACGTAGGCATACACATTATAGCCGAACCACGTTAAATTCTCTGTGTCTTTTTTCTCTCCTTTATTCTTTCTTTTATTGCCTTGTTCCTAACAAAGAACACGCCATGTGTCTCATATTGCCTATGAAAACTATTCGCACAATCCCACCACACCATTTAATGACTATTATAAAACTATTATTTCAGTTGAGCTTTTCTGCACTATTTCTGAAAGAAGAAAATTCACCATCCAAAAACATACTAGACAATTTTTTCCACCAAGGAGTGTCAATAAATATCAATTGGTAGAAACTTTAGAAAAGGAAAGGAAAATAAGTGTAATTAAAAGATGACAAAGATTCGCTGAGGTTATTAGATTCAGAGAGGGAGCGGGAAGCAAGTGACATGTTTCGCGTGAGGAAAGTAAATTTGGCTTCTGCATATTTCTGAACCATTTGTCGCTTTTACGCAATAACGAACCCGTGGGTGTGCCCATTTCTCAATAAATATGTAATCTATAACATTTGTTTTTTCAAATTTTATATCACTTTTTTTTTTATATTTAATAAATAACTCTGATGTATTTTTTTAAGCGATGCTTCTTTTTAAATTAAATTAAAATTTTATCATAAATTAGAGAAATTTTTTCTTCAAATATTTAACATATTCAAATTACTTACCAAGTTAAAAAATAGCTTTATATACACTCGATCGAGGATTTGTCATTGAAGCACCCTCACGTGGAAATTGAATCTCTTTCATCCATTTAATCGGTTGATAAATTTATTGAGTTTGCGAATTATAAATAAGGAAATATTGTGAAGGACCATGTATGTATGAGGTTCTGTAAATGCTTCTGGTAGAATCTTAATTCCGTTTCTTTTCAGTTTTGGATAAAGGAGTTAAAGTGCAGGAGAAGGACCCAACCATGTCTATTATATTTCGAACCAAACATCACCAATTGTTCCCACCGTTGTTAATACCAAAGTTTGATATTTCATATAGGAGGGTGAGAATCATGGGAAGCTGTGCTTTCATTTTCACCACATATATTTTGGCCTTCGAATCATTAAAAACATAATCAATTTATTTTGTTGTTATGGTTGGAGATTCATGTTGTCTAAAAGTAATGTTAATTTATAATATAACCTTGATTAAGTTCATTGTTTATAATAAATTTAGGTGTCTCTATTCAATATTATATTGAATATTTAAAAGCTTTTATATATTTTAATCTGAGTTTCTTTTATTTAACAGTCTCAAACTGATAAGGTAGTATTATATCGGTAAAATCATTCTAAAGGATCAATCATGAATAGAAGAGGTTAAGACATAAATGGATTAGTGAAATCTTAAACAAATTAACTAAAGTAATCATTTAAACAACTTAGGTCCATCCAACAAAGTAAAATTTCATAAATTCAGTATAATTAGAACAGTTCACAAAGCAACTAGTTATGTATTTATTATAAAATTTATTACCTTATGAGACACTTAGGGAGTTGGAGTATCTTTTGAGGCACACTCTATCTCGGATTGGATTATATATAAATTTGTATACACCTTAGATTATTAGGGATGATAATGTGGGCTTGATAAAAAAATATATGGGTCGGGCTGAGATATTGAACCTGTAAGTTCGTCAAAACCAGACCTGCATATCCTGTGGCTTGCGGCCTGCATAACCTAACACCTCTCACCTTAACTTAGTAACAAGTTTATGTATTGATATTGTTTATTAGACTTGTTTTAATGGTTCAGGACATGTTTTATTGAATTGTTATGATGTTGTTTATTGGACTTGTTTTGATGTTTCAGGTCTAGTTTTTTTTTTTTTAACGTTGATGCTCCAAATATTAAAATTATGATGATTCAAATAGCATGGACTATTTTGATTTGTTATATTGGAGTGTTTTCACGTTCCAGAATTGTTTTATTAGACTGTTTTGATACTTCAAATATTAAAATTATGATGTCCAGAACTTGTTTTCTTTTTAAGTCAAGACGTCTAAATATACGAGACAATCAGTAGATCTATAAATATGCGAGACAGACCATATTTTCAAACTCATAACTTTTCTGTGGGGATGGATCAACCCAACCCGCAATGTGTGAAACTAATGCGAATCAGCCGACCTATATTGTCATCTATATATTACCAAAAGCATTCTAGATAAAATCCGAAGAGTGGAGGGAAGTGCTTCTTCCATAGTCTTTAGAATGTGATTTATCATAAAATATATAAGGGATGTGAGATATAATAAACTTTGTTAATATCTAAAAATCACGCGGATCATATCTCTATAAATATTTCACTAATATGGTTTATTCAGAATATTTGTTTGTGGATAGGGGGCAGAGCTGCCAACCCAAAAGAAGATTGCTTTGGTTTCCTAATTATATACCAACCAATTTAATGTGAGCTACGACTAACTTTGTTAATTGTCTTCAATTTTTACTGACTCATCAACCGCAATGAAGAAAAACGCAAAAAACTTTTAACTACACTGTTATGAACCCATTAATGTTCCTTAAATGCCTTCTCCAATTGCTTTACAAAAACCTCTATTATTTTACTGCTACAAGACTTTTATTTTTTTTATCTTTTCTCATGTGATGAATGAAAAGGTTGGGTACATAAACACATTAGAATTATTATAAATTTATAACAGTGAGGGGAAAAAAAATGGTTTGGTGCAATAAGATGAACTCACGAGCTTCTTCACTTGCTGCACAGACCAAACGTGCACCCACCTCGCCAACTCATCACATCCCCAAATAATAGCGTACCAATGACCTATTCACGTGCCTATTTAAGGCCCTTAGATTGCAACCCTTTTGCACCACCCATAAATAAAACCTCTCCTTTCTTCAAAGTCCGAAATCAAAGAGTGAGAATCAAGCTACAACTTCAAAAAAATTTAAATGTCTACCACACAGTTTTCTCTTCTTGTAATTTACCTTCTCCTTTCTCTGAACTCTCTTGGCACAACCATGGGTGGAAGAATCATTCCCCCCAGTGCTCCAAGCACAGTTACGAGGCCACTGGTATCCTCAGAGGTTGAGAACTACGTGAAGCCGCTGCTGAATCACAAGCACAAAGCCCTGCAAGCAAGAGAGGTCAAGGGTTGCTTGCCAAAAGGTTCGAGGCATAACTCTGCTCCTAGCAGATTCGTCAACTACAAGACTCTCGGCTCTGCTGGCTGTTCCAGAATGCATTCTGGAAAACCTTGAATAGTTCAAGATATTCTTCTCAGTATTTTGAGAGAACAATTTTGTATATGGCTTTTCAAACATGAAAGGTGACACCAGAAAATCACTTATGATGAGGGTTGCAATTTTCAAAGATGTGCATCGGAAGGTGAAGATGTTCTTATATATTGTATAAATTCGGGAGACATTACCCCAACATTGGAGAAAGAATTATGATGTTTGTTTGAAATGCTTAGGATGTGATGCTGATAGATTAGTTTCTAGGATTCGAACCATCGAATGAAACTCCGGGATATATAGCTACTAATATGGTTATGGTAGGTAGTGTTGTAGTTTTGTAGAAATATAAACACCCTTTAGTGTGATTTGTAGTTCAATTTTGTATTGTGAGTGGGATATATATTATGTTTCTTTTCTGAAAACATTTGCTGCTTCCGTTGTTCTCACAAACAACTACAAAAAGTTTACGTTATTTTGATGTTGTTTCTTGTTTTTAGATATTTATGTGGAAATGAGAAAGTGAACAATTTGAAAACCGAAACAAAGTGAAAAAGGTAAAATTTTGTAATTATTGTCCCCGTAGATAGACAAAGGATTTCTCAAACCAGACAAGCCCTGTAATAATGTTTTCTCAAACAGAAAACGATTTTTAAAGTAAAATCAATGCTATAAAACACAGTTATATAATAACCACTTAAGTAAAATCAGTTACAAAACCTATATATAGTTCGAACTTCTAGACCTTTTAAGTTTAAAAGCCCAAACCTTATTATACTACTGGACTCCCTTGGTCTTAATACGTGAAGGCTATTGCTTCCTGCACTCCTATAATTACTATGTGCACCCCATAATTATACCTCTCCTCTATGACTGCACCACACCACCGCTGTCATCTCCATTTTCATCATCACCGTCGCTGCAGAAAAAGAAGAAGAGAAAACGAATGTTGCAGAGAAAGAAAAAGAGAGAAAAACTTGTTTTAGAAAGCTCTTTCCAAAATATTTTCATGTTTTTGAAAAGTTTGTCTGGAAACACATTTTATGTGTGAGTGTTCCAGAAAATTCATTTCTGAAAGAATTATATCTGAAGAGTTCATTCCATAAACTCTCTTCTGAAATACATTTAATATTTTTTCAAGAATTTTATTTCAAAAATTATAAACTTTAAAAACTTTCAAAACATATAATCGAAAAAGTTACTTTCACAAGATAAAATAGTTATTTTGAAGATGTGAGGTGAGCCCAAAGAAATTGTGGTCTGCAGAAGTAAAGGCCCTACGTGGATCAGCAAATGGTCAATAAGCCCAACAGAAACACCGCAAAATTAAAAGAATAAAAGCTTCGGCTGAATACAAATAATTAAAAAGGTATACCATAATACGATAACAAAAACATTTATTTAAACTGAAAAATGTTTAAATGTTTGTGCTACAAAGGAATAGGTTTAAATGCATAAGCATTTCCTTAATGTTACATATAATAAAAGTGGTAATTTTATATTTTAAAAAATTAGAATAAAAAGAAATTTAAAAAAAAATTAAAATCAAAACTAAATAATGATGAAAATATATTTAAACCATTTAAATTAGGCGTACATTTAGTTATGATAATAATGTTATCATGTACTGCAATGATTGCTATGTTGTCATGATTTTGCTTAAAATACAAGTTTGTTGTCATAAAAGCTTGGCGAATAAGGGTAGGAATACTTTACGAAAAGAAAAAAGAAATAAACTCGTCCAACAAATTATGATTATAATGATGAATCATGGATATAATTAAGGTGTCATATGTCACGAATTCAATGTTTTTTTATTTTCGTTGTCAGTTGCACAATTAATACATACACTCTATATTCCTTTCTTTATCTAGAAAATTTTCTCATGAAGAATTTTAGAGAAAAATAAAATTAAAATTACGTTAGGTAAATACTAAAATAGAATAAAATTTTAAAATCTATATGAGAATATTTCAATAAATTAGTTTATACATAAACAACTTCTATCTAAAGAAAAGTTATTTTCATCTTTTTGTTTTATACTATTTTATAAAATAATTTATTTGAATATGTTTGAATCTGCCTGATTTTTCAGAATGATATCTATGTAAACCGATATAAAGAAAAATAATTTATTTATTTTTCATGAATTGAAATAATCTTATTTATAAATTAAAATAACTTGATATATTATATAAAAAAATTGTTAGTATATAAATTACTTTTAACTTATGAAAAATAAATTTTTTAATAAAGATTTATGGAAGAAAAATTATTCACTTTATATTAACATTTTTATCTTTTCTATACCCTGAAAATATTTTCATACAAGACACTTTTAAGACGACATTAACTTTTATATACACATTTCTTTTAAAAATAATTTTATCCTTACATTTTAAATAATTATAGTATCTTTCATTTTAAATTTTCATGTTAAATATATTTTTTCTGTTTAGTTCAATAAAATTTAGAGTTTGTTCCCGTTAAGGATGTACTCTCTATTGTAAAAGAAAAAAAGTTAAATCATTCCAGAGCTCCCAATTTTTATAACGAAATTTCAAATAGGTATCCTCATTTTTAGTTGTGAAATTTCAAGTATGTATCCTCATTTTTATTTGATTCAACTAAGTCCCTATTTTGAAAAAATCGTTGCAAGTAGGTCATTTTCGTTAATAGTGCACTAACGGGTTAATTATGTGCCACAAGTCACAAGTGATTTTTTTTTTAAATAAAAATTATCACGTGTGTGACAATGTCACGTGTCACTATTGGATGTGAAAAATCTCGATGTGAATCCTGTATTTGTTATTTTGTCTCAATTTTGTCTCAATTTCTTTAAAACTAAATCAATTTATTCCTAAATCAAATTTAATTTTTATATAAATTTTACAATTGTATTTTTATTATAAGTGATATTTTTAACAAAATTAAGTTTATTTAAATGTATATTTTGCATTGATTTTTATTTAAATTTTGTTTTAAATATTTATATATTTATAATTTATAGATAAATGTTAGAGTTGTTTTAAAAATAAAAACTTTATAAATTTAAATATAAAATTTTAAAACAATTTGGTAACAATTTAAAATAAAGATATTTATTTAAAAGTTTACAATGCGATTTATAAAGTTGTTATTTTTAAATCAACTATAACATTTGTCTATACATTATTCATATATAAATATTTGAAACAATATTTAAATAACGTTCAATACAAAATATTTATTTAAATAAACTTAATTTTGTTAAAAATTGTCAATTATAATAAAAACATCATTGTAAAATTTATATAAAAATTAAATTTGATATAAAGATGAAAAAACATATTTAAGATTTTACTATAAAAATGGAGACCTCTAAAATCATTTAACAACAAATAAAACGAAGATATCCTTGATATGTTTAAAGATTGCAAGATTTATGAGGATAAATTTGGAAAAGAGAATAAAATCTATTTTCTCATAAAGAAACAAGGATTAACCTGGACAATCATATCATCCCATACTATTTTATTAATTTATCCTTAACTTTTAATTAATTATTTATTTTAACTTTAACTGTTTTTCATATATTAATAATAATAATAATAAATATGTTAATAAAAATATTTATAATTAATTTTAATAACTAATAATAATAATTAATATTAATAATAATATAATTTTTATTAATAATTAATAAATTTTATTAGTAATAATTATCATAATAAATATGATAATAAAAATATTTTATAATTAATTTTAATAACTAATAATAATAATTAATAGTAATAATAATATAATTTTTATTAATAATTAATAAATTTTATTAATAATAATTATCATAATAATATAAATTTTATTATTATTAATAACAATATTAATGATAATAATCAAAATAATATAAAAGTAATAATATTAATTGTGAAATTAAAATAGATGAAAAATAATTAAATAATAATAATGATTATTAATAATTAAATTTTGTGTATAATTAATAATGATAATAATAACTATAACAATAATAATAATTACATTTAATTTTACAATAATTTTAATTATAAGAGTAAAATTGTATAACAATTTTATCTATTAAAATATGTTCTTTCATTTATTATAGGCATTAAATAGTTCACAAACACTCATAAACTTTATTTTTAAATTTTTTCATTTTCATTTTTTTATCTCTTAAAACAAGTAATCTCTGTTATCCTATCTTCTTGGCCTCAGATTCATCTAACTCTGCTTTAAATATATCTCGGAAACAATTCTATTATTTCATTTGTCTCACAATGACTACAACAAATAATCTTGCAAATGAGCGTCTTATTGTTTTGAATATTAAATTCATACAAAAGAATGCAAGAGACTTTGACTTTTGACTTTTTGCCCTGCATTTTCTTTTCAAGGTATATCCAAAATGTATTAGTAAATTTTGTTTTTGTCAGCATATTTATTTGTAATTTGTATATTTTCGTATAACAGTTATTGCTATTAATAGATGGTATATGAATGCTAGAACATGATCCTTCAGGTACACAGAGAGATGGACTAAATTATAAAGTTGTAGTTTTTTTTTTTCTTTATTTGTCGCAAAATTTGAATGAAATTTCATTATCTTTTTCTACTAGAATCTGAATTAATGAAATAAATAATATCGAATTAATTTTACTATATATGAAATATAATTAACGCGATAGAGACAGATACATATATTTCAATTAACTATGTAAACGTGGGATAGACCGTTTCCCTCTAAAATTTTGTTGTTGTTGTGAATAAGTTAACAAAAACAGGTATAGAAAATCATTATTGCAAACAACTAATAACGTTTAATTTATCTGAAAACAGAAAATAATAACACTTCATTATTGCACTACAGAACAAAACGGGTACCATAGATGCCTATATTTTGAATTATTTATTTATTTATTAATATTTATTTTAGTTTACATTATTAGTATTTATATAATATTGTTAGAATTAATGATAGTATCCAACCCTAAAGTAGTTGGATTTATTACAAATTTGTTTAAGAAAAATATTTTAACAAATATGAAGAGAATGATGTATATGAAGCATCTTAACATTAATTCCTAACTAATGTGACACTTCTGGTAGTATACAACAACCTATTTCCATAAACCTTATTGTTTGGAAATGATTTCTCTAAGTAAATAATTCAGTTATAAAATTTTTATCCTCTACATAGATCCGAATATATTTAAGTATTATAAATAGTTAATTACACCTTTTACTATTTATTTATTTATAAATAAAGTGCATGCCAACATAACCCCACAACATACGACAGTGATTCATTTCATTAAAAAAAATTGTATAAAAACAAAAAGGTACGAACGAGGAGTTTTATATTTTAGTATTATTCTTTGATGAAGCCAAATAGGCTATAGTTTCATTTGCCTCATCAAATATGGGAATCGAAGTTCCATTTCTACAAAACAAGTATAATATTATTGTACAATATTAGAATCAAATATAATCAATATAAAAATAACATTAAGAGTTACAAAGTAAATGTTTGCATTAATAGTCTAATAAATTTATATTACTATAGAGAAATATAGAAAAGTGAGGGAAAAAAATTAGATTTTGTTTGTAATGTTCTCGTAATTAAATTAATGTGATTAACTACAATAAAGTTGGAAAAAAGGAATAATAAATTTACATAAATTTGTAACGGATGAGAACACTCTTAACACGGAGGCAAAGTTTAACGTGGATTCATAGTAACGATGTTATTATTACCGAATCTGTAGTAATAGGTTCAGTTGAAAAGGGTGGGAGTTAACAGGTGGCACGCACTTATTGGGTGTTAACAAAGTGGTAACCTAGAATTGTCGCGGTGGCACTTGGAAGCCAACATCATTACACACAACACACTTGTCTTAACAAAAAGGAAAAAGAAACACTAAGTATGTGCAACCCACCCATAAAAGAAAAGACAAGAAGGGAGAAAAATAGTAAAAAGAAAAAGAAAAATCAGAAATGAAAGAAGATAAAAAAAAAGTGTGTGTGTCTGTGTGAGAGAGTGCGGGACACTGAGATGCGAAATGCAAAGGAAAGAAAGAAGCAAAGCAAACAATACAAAAACAAAACCGGGTTCGGCAGGTCAAACCATATTCTTTCTCTCATATAAGATACAAGGAGTGTTGTAGTTCATTCCGTTTCTTCACTCTCTTTCTCCCTTTCACATTCACTCTCTCACCACATGCTTTGCCTAGATCCGGGTATGTACAATGTTGTTTGTTATCTATCTGTTTTTCTAAGCAAGTTTGGGCTTGTTGGTCTCCATTAAGGTGGAAGCTTTTGTGGGGTTTTGTTGGTTTGTCGATTTGCCATAGCAGTAAGTGAGGAGTCTATCTTATTTTTTTCTTACCTTCTTTGGTTTTTTGGGTTTTTATATGTTTAGTGTGTTATATGAAGTTTGTTTTTTTTTGTGCTAAATGGTAAGTGAATAATGTGAAAGAGGAGCCTATGTTAGGAGGAGGGGCTGTCTAGAAGGAAATACAGAGTAAAAAGGTTTGATTTTGAAGTTTTTTGTTTCAATTTTCGTGGAGAATAGATATGGGTTTTGTGTCTATGGAGAGGAGGTTTAGGGCATTCTTGCATTCTTTGCATTCCTCATTGACCTTTTTACTTGTTATGGTTGTGTCATTTTTTTTTTTCTGTTAGGATTGTTTTTAATCTCATTTTTCGTATTTCCCCCTACTGTTTAATTTTTTCTTGAATTATTAATCATTACCTTTATCCCATTTTTCCTGTTCTGTTTCCCTATTGCTTCGTTCTGTCTTGCATTATTAATCATTATAGCGAGCTTCTATTCCATGAAAATAGCCAGACACTTTAGTTCATTGCATTATCCAGTCTGTCATTGTGGTGGTGTCTGCTTTGTTTGTAACATAGAGATTAAACTAGAATTGTGATTTGCCCTTAAATTTTGTCCATTTTTTTTTCTCGACATAATTTTTATTTGTGAATTGCAAAGCAGGTTGCTGGTAGACAGTGTTCCGTGTCTGCAGAAAATGTTGTGTATGAGAGATGTGTATTGCTAGCAGCTCGAATGCAGAGTTGAATGAGTATGAGTCTGAGAGAATTCTGCTTCTTTGTGAATCATGCTTAAATTTTGATTTGAGGTAAAAGCAACTCGTAATTATGGAAGAAATACAGTCTCAATCAGATAATTATAGATCTTCATCGTCGTCGGCGAGCAGCCCGGCGAGTAGGGTGCCATCAAGCAACTTCTTCTACCTGCGTAAGCCTGGTTCACTCAGGCAGCCCATCTCCTTTGAGGATTCACCCGAGTGGGATGATACTGATATTGATGTTAGAGTTGAGGAAGGAGGTGACTCTATTAATGTTGCAACAACACCAGCTTCTCCTTCTCTTTCAAAGCTCAACAGTGGCTCCCTGCCATCGCCACGGCTACCGGAGGGTGCAGTAATTCCACGGAAAATCGCCGGTGCTTCTGTTGCCTGGAAAGATTTGACCATTACAATAAAGGGTAAACGGAAGTACTCTGATAAGGTTATTAAGAGTTCAACTGGTTATGCATTACCTGGGACTATGACTGTGATTATGGGGCCTGCTAAATCAGGGAAATCGACCTTATTGCGAGCCATTGCAGGTCTTGAAGCACGCTTCCTTTATCCTTTTTCATGAAGCATTTCATGATTGTACAATGTATATCTGAATTGCCCTAGCTAAAATGGATTTTCTCTTTTCTTCAGGAAGATTGAACTCTTCTTCTAGGATGTATGGTGAAGTTTTCGTCAATGGAGCAAAATCACAAATGCCCTATGGGTCTTATGTGAGTTCAGTATCTCATTAACAGTTTAGTATTGGATCTCCATTGTGTTTATGGTAGCCAATTTTATTGAACTTATCTGCATATCCATTTTCCTTTCAGGGTTATGTGGAGAGAGAAACTACTCTGATTGGATCCCTCACTGTGAGGGAGTTCCTGTATTATTCAGCCCTTCTTCAGCTTCCTGGTTTCTTTTGCCAGAAAAAAAGTGTGGTAGAGGATGCTATACATGCAATGTCTTTAGGTGATCATGCAAATAAACTTATAGGTGGACATTGTTATATGAAAGGACTTCCTAGCGGGGAGAGAAGGCTTGTTAGCATTGCCAGAGAGCTTGTAATGCGACCACGAATTTTATTTATAGACGAACCTCTCTATCATTTGGATAGGTGTTTATCTGAATTCATTTGATTACTTTTACTGTAACAAGTCTCAGTTGCTTGATTGTGTTCTATATATTAAATCCATTTTTATTAACTTTTGCCGTTTGTCTATGTTTTTGGAAGTGTCTCTGCACTTTTAATGATGGTTACATTGAAGAGACTTGCAAGCACTGGCTACACTCTCATCTTGACCATATATCAGAGCAGTACAGAAGTATTTGGCCTTTTTGACCGTATATGTTTACTTTCAAATGGAAACACGCTCTTCTTTGGAGAAACACTAGCTTGCTTGCAGGTAATTTCTATGCATTCTCAAATCTTGCTCATGTAATTTGATTAGTTGAGTTAGTAATCCTTTTTGTACAAAAATTTTTTTTTAAGGGCCTTTATTTTTTATTGTTTTGTACAGATACTAATTTATTAATGAAATTTGATCAAAGACGAGTTTTGCAAAATTGTCAAAATCTTTGTTTTTTTTTTTCTAATCTTCTTTCAGTACATGAAATGCATATCTTGTTACTGACTTTTTTAATTTTATGTTGATGAAGCACTTCTCAAATGCTGGATTTCCTTGCCCAATCATGCAAAGTCCTTCTGATCACTTTCTACGTGCGATTAATACAGATTTTGACAGGATAATCGCAATGTGTAAAAACTGGCAGGTGAATATTTTTTGTGAATTAACGATTGATGTGCTCAATGCATTTTGGATGTCTCACTTGGACTTCTTATGATACCTTATTAACATTATCACATCATATAATAGGATGACAATGGGGATTTTTCTTCTGTAAACATGGACACTGCTGTTGCTATACGCACCCTTGAAGCAACTTATAAGTCATCAGCGGATGCAGCTGCTGTTGAAACTATGATTCTGAAACTCACTGAGAAGGTATATTGTAACTTCTGAAATAGAAACATTATACAAGTTAATCTTCTGTTAATTTGGGCTTGGTTTCACCATAGTTCCCTTCCTTTATACATATCATAGTACAAATTGCCAATTTATAGATTTTAGTACATTATTTGTGCTTATAATTTGAACAATCGGGGTTAGTGGTGGTTTGAAAGTTTCAGATGCAATAAGTTAAAATAAGGCAATAGAAATTTGACAGAGTGAAAAGATTTACAGTTTAGGCAAATATCGTTAGTTTGGAACTAATAGAGAAGGAAACTGAGCTTCCATTGTGGGGCATTTTTACAACAAACATTTAATCTTTTGGAAATATGTAATATGAGGCTTGTGTTTCATTGAAGACCATTTAAAAGGGCTTGTTCTAACAGATGGTTTTGTTGAAGTATGGAGTTTGCTTTTCTTATGATAGCTTAATTTTATTTATTCTGAACAGCCAACATACTTTAATTTTTTTTCAGGCTTTATTCTGCTCTACTGCATATAAAGAGCAGTTGTTGTTGGATGTTGAGTTTTAGAGTCATTTTAAAGCTTGTTTTGATTTTGCAGGAAGGTCCAGTTCTCAAAAGCAAGGGTAAAGCTGGCAATGCTACTCGGATAGCAGTTTTGACATGGAGATCTTTATTAGTTGTGTCAAGGGAGTGGAAATATTACTGGCTCCATCTTATTCTTTACATGCTTCTCACACTGTGTATTGGCACTGTATTTTCTAGTCTTGGTCATTCTCTGTCTTCTGTTGGGGTGAGTCTTGACATGACTATTGAATTTTATTTTTCATTGTGTACCTCTTAGAATTTATATCTTCCAGAAGTTCCAGACAAAGTTATGATACATTGGAACTAAATTTTAACATCTGTCAAATTGCAGACAAGAGTTGCGGCAATTTTTGTATTTGTATCATTCTGTTCCCTTCTAAGCATTGCTAGGGTGCCTGCACTGATGAAAGAAATAAAGGTAATTTTGTGCTTGTTTCACTCTACCGCAATTTATTAGTTTCCTTGATGTGCTTAAATTTATTATGCATACTATAATGATGGTATTGGTCTATTCAAACATCAACTATATAACATAATGCCTAAATTTGATAATTCTTACTGACTGGTGAGAAGTTTATATACATTCTAAGTAGTAAGAATTGGAACAAATCTTTGAAGTAGAATTAGGTGGTAGTATTTGTGTTGTGTTTGGCAGAACTAACTCTTTGCAGTAGACTCCACAGAAAAAAAAAAGGTGAAAAAGAAGATACAATTTACATGATTTTTTTGTTGGTCGAAAAGACATGTCTGCTTTAAGGATTCAAATATGGATTTTTTACTGTTTCACTCAGTAATTTTTTTTTTTTTTGCAGATATATTCCTGTGAAGAATCAAACCAACACTCCAGTACACTGGTTTTTTTACTTGCGCAGCTCTTGTCCAGCATTCCGTTTCTCTTTCTCATCTCCATTTCATCAAGTCTAGTCTTCTACTTCCTGGTTGGGCTGGAAGATCAATTTAGCTTGTTAATGTACTTTGTGCTAAATTTTTTCATGACTCTGCTGCTGAACGAAGGACTTATGTTAGTTGTGGCTACTTTGTGGCAAGATGTATTTTGGAGTGTCTTGACACTGTTGTGCATTCATGTGAGTTCCATTGTCTTTTATCATGTGAAGCAAAAGTTAAATGCTACTCAACTACCAGTCTACTAGTCTATATTTTCAACCTAGGTCATGATTACACAAGAACTTTGGCCTTTTCCTGATCTAGCTTCTGATGCATGTGTATGCCATTTCAGGTTGTCATGATGCTTTCAGCAGGCTATTTTAGAATTCGAAATTCCTTGCCTGGACCAGTGTGGACGTATCCAATGTCGTATATATCCTTTCACACATACTCTATTCAGGTAAATATTTTCTGGGATTCAACTTCTAGAACTAGGAGGGTAAACCAGAATATGACATATTCAAAAGATCCAATCTTTTTCCTTATATGGGTATTTATTGAAATTCTTGTGACCATTTGGTAGGGGCTATTGGAGAACGAGTACCTAGGCACCTCCTTTGCAGTGGGGCAGGTAAGGACCATATCTGGGTTTCAAGCTCTCCAAAACGTGTACAATATCTCCCAAGACAGTAATTCGAAGTGGAAAAATTTGTTGGTTTTGTTTCTTATGGCAATTGGTTATCGTATTTTTGTGTTCATTTTATTATGTTTCTTCGTTGGGAGAAAAATATCCCTGCGTAAATGTTTCAAATGTAATAGGGATACAACAGATCATACAAGTTGATGGGAACGGAACGATGTTCGGCCATTTACATTGTATAATTCCTTTTGATCCAGTTCTGCTTGTCAACTCTAGTTTTGTGAATTTACCTTTGACTAATGAAGAGAAAATGTGATGTTATTATTAGCCTAGTCTTCAACTCTAGTAACATGGTATTTTGGTAATTTTTGTTTCTGTTTTTCTCGTGTTACAACATTAGAGCATACGATGTTTATTATGGGTTTCAGCGGATGCCACCAATTCAGAATATGTTTGTTTTGATAAATATAATTTGGTTTTTGACGTAGCCAATTCCACATGCATAGAAATTTGAGTTGCAGGTGCGACACTGATGGCTGGGGCACGCTCCTCCGTATAACATGTCCCTATTCTGTTCACGTGTTAGTTATGTAATCCGAAACTTTTTTTTTTTAATAAAAAAAAAACTTTCGAATTTTACAACTTAATAAAACTATTTTTTAAGGATAAAATAGATATTTACTTATTTAAAAGGTGCAGAAGAAAAATATGAGGTGCAAAAAGGAATCCTTTTGTATGATTGATGATAGCGGGCCAGGTGATTGGGGGCCTCCAAAAGCCCACGAGCCCACTGTGACTGATCAACCCAAAGTCGAATAATCCAAAATCCCAATACAGAAGAAAGTGGCAGCATTTCTCAATTCTATGTTCCTAAATTGTAATCTAATACCAACAAAATAAAATTGCAACCTAACATTTGAAAATTAGAAAGTTAGTTTGTTTTAATGGACGATTAATGAATTAGGAATATGGATTATAATATTTGCAACCGCGTGAATTGACCGTGACGAATTAATGCGTTTCGAAGAGAGAAGAGAAAAGGAATAGGAATCAGGATTGGGAATTTTTCTTGTGCGTGGATTGCGTTTGTTTCATTCTTCTCCTGCGTGATCTCGTTCTGTTCCCGCGTAAAACCCGATTCTGGTGGCGTCCTTCCATGACGACGTCGTTTCTGAACGGCGAGAGAGCGGTGGCGGTGTTTTTCATCGGCATACTCCTCTATTCCCTCCCTCTCTCTCTCCTCTTCCATGGCGTCGCTCTCTCTCTCCTCACCCTCGCCTCCTTCTCCCTCGAAATCTCTTTCGACTCTTCCAATGCCCCTTCTCTTTTCCGCACCAGGTACCTTCCTATCCCCAATTCTTCTATCTCTCTCTCCATGTCTCTTCATTCACCGGTTAATTAATTCCCTTTTCAGGCCAGGTGCTTCTTCCGGAATTTTGCTTGGCGCCGTCACTCTCCCTTCTCTTCTTCTCTCTAAATTGGTACAGCTGTCGCGGGGATTCTCACTAGCTCAACTTCAAATTCAAGGTTTTCATTCTAATTCCCTCCCTGTTGCTTGCTTATTTTTGTCACTACTGGGTAGGAGTTGCAATTTGCAATTTCGTGATGTGTAAATTTTAATTTATAGAGATTCAGTATCTGACATTGCAATACTGGGCCACCTCTGCCAGCGCCTGTGGCGTCGTTTTGTTCCTTGCCTTCGCACGACGCCGTTCTCCACTGTCCCCTTCACATTGGGGTGCGAGCTTTAGCTTATGCTCCATTTTCCTTCAAGTTTTCGTTTCTGTTGCTGCCCTTGCTACCACATCTCAAATTGGTATGTTATTGTTTGGAACTTTCGTGAACTGCAAAAAATCAATATTTCTGTTAGCAACTCGCGTTGGGGAGTAAAATAATTTTAGTTGTTGACGGAAATACGTTAAACAAATGAGAATATGTTTTTCACTTAGAGTAGCCAATTCATTATAGATTACGAATGCACCTTATGGTTAAACTTTCATTTGCCTTTACTTTTCAGGGATGCATCCGGCACTGAAGCTGGCTTGGGTCTTTTGTCATGGATTGGCGTCTGTGAAGCTAATTCAGCATTTCCTCAGAACTTTTCCCTCTTGTGCCTCCATTGGTATTTTTATTTTATACTCACGGTCTTAGTCACCTTTTCTTCTTGGTGTTTATGATTTTACTTTTTTCATAACACAACTAATATGGGATTTAAAGCTCCATCAAAAGAGGAAGATGAGAAACCTAGATTAGCAATTGATCTCTTTTTATATTGATTCTTTCATGTAACTATGGAAATTTTTTGCCACATATGATCCATATAGACCTGGTATATCAATTGAAATTGGAAAATAATCATTACAAGTAAACAGGTTAGTGCAAATGTTAGTCTGGTCTATGTTTTGTTTGTCATTTGTTCAATAGCTGGGTTTATTTGGGATATGTATAATGTTTCATTACTGTGACTAGGTGTTCGCATCTCACCATAATTGCATAGTTGATTAGAAAAAAGTGTGTTTAATTTGTCTGCTATTTTAATAATCATATTTTCTCCTTAATACCAGGGGAAGCATTTTTGGTGACTTCCGGTATTGTTCTCTACTTTTGTGACATGTTGTTGCTTACTACTAAAAAGGTTAGTGCTTCTTAGTGTGATATGTTCCTAGATGACCAACACACGCATCTATATATGTATATGCATAATTATCAGTGATTATATTGTTTGAACAGCTACATGGACTATTGGTCTCGTCAGAGTCAGTTACTGCAGAATATGAAATAAGTAGAAGTGAGATAAGCATTATAATTCAGGTATTGGTTCATAAATTATAAGTTCATTATTAATTGTATAACACGATCTGTTAAAGTTGTCTCTTTTCTTGTAGGGGCTTGTGCTTGGTCTTTTGGTATACCCAATAGCTTTGAAATATTTTCTCCAAATATGGGAGTGGTCTATAAATTCATCTGCTGGAGAAAGAAGATACTACGAGATTGGGAGAACTGTTACTTTTCTTGCTTCCCTTGGATTTGTACTGATTGTGATTGTACCATCATGGATGCAGTTCGTGAAGGAGTTTCGTGTGCATCCTTTTTTCTGGTATTACTTCAATATCTGATGCAAATGGATTCTTTTGTTAGCTTAGCTGCCTGTTACTGATGTTTACAGATGTCATCTGATATAACATGGAAGTGATATTAAAGGACTCTTGGAAAGTAGTTTTATTAATGCTACAAATTGGAATGATTAGGATATAATTAATTTCATGCTGGCAGCTCTGGTGCATGCTTATATGTAGGTGATAAGGAAATGTTAGCTGCTAATTCCAACAGAAACTGTGGAATGATGAATGTTGTCATATTATTTTATTACACTGCATCCACACTCAGTTAAGCATACACATTTCAACCTTTTATCTAGTACGCTTTTTTTTAATTTTTAATATGAATGTTTGTTAAAAATCTGAATGCAATTATCTGAAAAATGTGGTTTACTATAAAAGCAGCCTAAATTTTATGCCTTCCTATATCATATCCACATTAGATTGTAGAAAAGTTTCTGATAGCAGAAACTGAATCTAATCAAACTAGATTTAAAGTTCCAGAGAATTCAAAAGTAGAACCTTATTCAGGCTTGTTAAAATTCAATTATGACTTTGATGGTAGTTTCGTGTTCAAATTATTTTTGTATGAAACAACTGCAGCTACTTTGTTAAAGTACTATATATTCACGTTTGAAACATGTCATTGCAGGGTGATTTCTTTTGTTTTCTCGGAGCCATCCAAAAGGCTGTCTATGTGTATTTATTGGATGTGTATAATTTGTGTTTCTGTTTTGCGATTCTATAACATCTCCAAGAACAGTAAGATTGAGAGAATTCTTTTGCGGAAATACTACCATCTGATGGCTGTCTTGATGTTTTTGCCCGCCCTTATCTTCCAGGTAATTTGGGACTAGAGAAAAAGGGATTTTTCCACTTAGTATCCATTCCATTATCTATTTTCTTTGTACTTCACTTGAAAGTAATAGGAAAATGTACTACTCCTAACACTCCTCAGACTGTTTACCTTATTTCCAAATAGTCACCCTTTAACCTTCAAATCTGGATGAAAGGTCTTTATCTCTCTGAAGCTTGTAATAGATCTTCCATATCTCTGAAGCTGTTCATTAGGACTTTTTCATATATGATGTTGATTAATACATATGATGGTCTTGAATTTTTTCATGTTATTTAAAAAAATCCTCATTTTATTTTATTTTTTTAAATTATTATAGTTTTTATTTTTTACATGTAAATAGATATAGAGTAGTCATTTTTCTATATTTTTCTATTAAGTAACATGGATAAATTAGAGATTGTAATAAGTATTAGCAGACAAAAGGATCTATTAGTAAGTCTTAGAACGCTTAAGGGCCTCTCACCTGATGTTACGTTTAAGGTGACTCACCCAAAATAATTGCAGGTGGTGTCAAAGAATTTTCTCACTTGAAATCAAACCCACCAAAATATATATTAATCTCACATTTATCATATTGGTCCTCCTCTTATTCTTCTTCTAAGGATTTTCTTAAATAATTCTTTTACATGTAATATAGTGTTAGTTTTCATTTTACGGTTGAGAATATGACGGGAAATAATCATCATTCCACAATGTAATTAAAAGAGCTTATGTATTTTTATTATTACACCTGCATTATGGGGGCCACCACTAGTTTAGGTATATATTTTGTGTTGGTCATTTGTAATACTGTTTTTGATGAGTTCATTGATACTAATGTTTGTCTTTTCTATTTCTTTCAGCCAAAATTCCTTGATCTAGCTTTTGGTGCGGCTTTGGCAATTTTCCTGATGTTAGAAATTATTCGAGTAAGTAACGTGATATACACACAACTTAGGACTAGGAGTGGCAAGTTCATATTTTGAAGAGAATGATGTGTGTTCATTGTGTATTGTTGATCATGTGAATAATGAAGGAGTAAAAAATTGAATTCAAATACTTAAGATTTGAAGAACTACTATGAAAGAGCACCCCTGTTATAAATGAGTAGCTTTATGTGGCACAGGGTTTATTTTGGTGGTCCTTTGATATGTATGAGCTGTAATCTTTGTTTTCATGACAGAAAAGAAAGGGTGAGAATATATGGTTACTAATCAGGAAACATTCTGCAAAAACAAATTGTCCAAAAAATGTTGTGAACACTTGAGCTCGGAGCTCTGGATTTCATGAAAATTTACTGTACAATTTATATATTATGACTGAATGAATGTGATTATTTGAACCCAAGAGTAGTATTTCTTGCTCATGATTTCTTGCTCTGTTCTGACTTATTGTAGTATTATGCAGTTCATGGTTGTTAGAATATAGGAAAATAGCATTTCATATCTCCGGATTAGTTATCCTATTTCTTTGTCTTATCATGATTTATTTATCTAGTTTTTTGGATCATGATTGATGTAAATTTGTATTAGTGTTCTAAGTTTTTATGAACGTGTCAACACACTGTAATATAAAAATTTAGTATTTCATTCTCTTTTATCTCTCTTTCTCCCTCGGTATCTAAAACCAGTAATTTTCACAATGTATCGTCAGGGCAACACCATTCTCCATGATTTATCTGCTGAATGTCTCACAAAAAACTGAAGTTCTGTTTATATCCATATTTTTTCCTGAGGTAGTTGTCTATCAAGTGCCATATCCTCTTTTCAGCCAGTCCTCTGTTTTCACAGTCAATATAACTATTGTTTTGCATTTTCTCTGACCAGCTTATGATTAGTATAAGTAAAAGTTAGTGCTCCAGTTTTTATGAATATAGCAATGCATTGCATTCTCTTTTATCTTCTTTTGTACTTGAAAGCCCTTAATTTCAACAATGGTTAATGAAAAAAATTGAAATGTCTGAACTTTGAAGGCTGATCCCTTTTCTTCTTTGTGTTATCCTAATGCTAAACTCTGATATATTGCCTGTAAATTGTGTCTTTGTTTTCTCAAGTATTTCAAAGCAGGCTGATTGGTATACAAACTTCATTTAGATAGATAGAGAGATAGACCTTTCTTGGTTGCTTTTATATTAACACTTTTTGACCTAGGTATGGAGAATCTGGCCCTTGGGACAACCAATAAATCAATTTATGAATGCTTTTACTGATCACCGTGACTCTGATCTTCTCATTGTCAGGTATCATCCCTTTTTCCATTGTAAGCCAAATTGTAGATAGAGCATAGAGTTTATGATACACAAGAGCTACATTTAGTTCCCTTTCAAATCATATCTTCTGTTATTTGTGCAGCCATTTCTCACTCTTACTGGGATGTGCCCTTCCTATTTGGATGTCTACTGGGTACAATGACCGACCTCTAGCTCCATTTGCTGGAATATTAAGTCTGGGAATTGGAGACACGATGGTAAGTTTGATTTTATTTTTTGGGGGTATGTATGCACACTCCCTGAACTTCAGAGCTTTTGCAAGTAACTAGCACAAACTTCTAAATTAAAATGTTCTAAAAGGTGAATTATTTTTTCCATTACGAATGGGAAAAAAAAATTTCTGTTAAGAATGGGTATATGGTCAAATGTGGTGTATAGATGCGACTTTTGTGGACCAATCAACAATGTTTTAAGTAACCATAAATGCAAGAAGCTGAATCAATCTTGAAGGTTCTGTCAGTCTGATAAATTTCTGGACAAGAAAATTACTCCTTGCATTTTCAGGGGGTCGTGATGATCATAATGACTAATTTTGAATTTTTTTAACGAGGAATTTGAATATTTAAAAAAGTAATTGTAGAAATTGTTTTCAGGGTGTCTGAGGGTTGATGATTGTGTGGATACCATTTTATGTGATGGAGTCATAGGCTAAAGAAAGCATTAAAAAATATGTTTTCTTCCTATACATTTTATTTGCAGAAACACAAAAATGGAGTTATTCTGTTAGTGGTTAATTTTCTCTGTAGTTTGTTGGTTATTTCTCAAGAGTCATATTACATCTTTTTTTTTGTAATGCCACATGTCTTCCTCATATTATACTCATTTTTGTTCTTTGTATAAACAAATGGAAATGTTAAGAACAGTCATTTTGTTTCTTGTAAAAAGGATTAGAGGTAGTAACATACTGTCAGTTTTGATATTAAGGGTCTATTTGGACGATCTTTTCCATAAGGACTTTTAGGAGAGAAAAAAAATTAAGTTGATTTCTGTGTAAGTTAAAATAAGTTTATGCATAAACCAATTTGTAGAAGTTCTCTCATATTTTCTTCAGAATTCTCTAAATTTTTATTTTTAAACTATGCATAAGTTTATTTTAACTTATGGAGAGATTAATTTCATTTTCTTTGTATTTTTTTCTGTCCAAGAAGTTTTTCTGGAGAAACTCATATAAACATGCTTACTAGTTTATAGTAATTGATTCTGTGATTTGTTTAGGCATCAATGGTTGGTCACAAGTATGGTGTTTTGAGATGGAGTAAAACTGGCAGTAAGTATTTTCGTTGTTAATTATTTTTATCAGAGTCTTCCATTACGGGATGTGAAGTGTAGCTTTCTCATTTGACAGAGAAAACAGTTGAAGGTACCGCAGCTGGTATAACTTCTGTACTAGCTGCTTGCTCGTTGCTCCTTCCACTCTTAGCATCAACCGGATATTTTCTCACTCAGGTGACTCACTCTCTCTGATATTTTTGTAAGTAAACTCCTAAGTAGTAAAGTTGACGACCCTTAAGTGTTGTAGAAAAAACTTGATTTTGCTGCATAGCTGATCTCCCGGAACCTCTGTTTCACATATTTTTTTCCTTTATAACATGAGGTATCTCAGTTCGGTACTTCCAGTCCATGTCACTCTGTGTAGATGAGGTGTCCCACATCATTCTTATTTCACATGGTCCTGGTACTTAAGAGCACCAAAGCTCTCTCTACTTGGTACGTTTTGTTACCACTGGTTGACAATTTCTTGCATCAATGAGTTAGGAACCTAGTGGCCGAGCATTATTCACGCATATAGTCCAACTGCTGCATTAGGAGTTAGGTCGGAATTCGGGTACCACTTATAGAATGCCTTAAGGGAGTACTTGCTCTCCTTTTGCCTAGCTCTATTTTCTCACCACGGGTAACAACCCCACGTATAAAGGGAGGGAAAGTAATCGAAAGCTAAAACTATACTAGAGGGTAATTTCATCCTCTAGTGTCCCCATTTAATAGGGAAGAAGTACACGAAAGTGTCATTTATCGGGCAGAAAGTGAAAAGAATAAAGCTAAGTGAGGGAAACCTCTTTTCTAGAATAATATTTTAGTTATTTTGGAGTGTTGAGTTTATCTTTGATGTATTCTTTTACTAACTTTTTTGCAGCATTGGTTCTCTCTTCTTCTTGCTGTGACTGTAAGTGGTTTATTAGAGGCCTACACAGCACAACTCGACAACGCATTTATACCACTTTTTTTCTATAGTCTTCTCTGTTTGTAGGCATGAGCAACGGCGAAGATCTGCACATATATGTTGTATCTGGATACATTGTTTTGGCAGAGGTCAGATAAGTATTAACCAATGTAATTGTACTTGACAGTTTAGGATTGTGGATACCTAGTTAGGATTGTATCTCTCTACAGAAATGATAGGTATACGTGTTCATTTAAAGGGTTTATACCCAACACACAGCAAAATGTATGCAGGAGGCAGTTTCACATTTTTTATTAAACCATTGTGAGGGCTCGTCGAGAATACGATTCTTTTTGTACGGTTATGCCTCTAATCTCCTTACAATGGTTATAACATGCTTTGTTGTATAATGCACTGTACAAGAATACTACCCATCAATCTGAAAATATAACCTTGGCCAAAACGTTGCAACTGAACATTGTCACTGATGTTACCTTCAACATTTGAAGATAATATCCCTATTTGAGCATAAAACCTTACCTCTAAGTAGGTGACTAACATGTCTTGGACTATTTGAGCGTAATAATCTGGTCACACGGAAGAAATTCGTTGGTGTAAGGATATATGATTGTGATGTTGAAGTAAAAAACAAATGTAATTATTGCAAAATTGTAAAATTCATGTGACATTATTTTATATTACATCTATCATAGAAATATACTACACAATCATTTAAGCGTAAATATTAATTTTCTTTTCTACATTATAAACATTATTAGCAATAAACCATACAAAAGTAACAAACTAAGATCATTTTTAAAACCAGGTTAATAAATTATAATTAAATTTAAAATCAGGGATTTTTCTTATCAATTGTAATTAATGTATATACATATTATTAAGATTTTGTTTTCCTTACCAAGTTTTATATGTATCATGTAATTTGTTCTTTTCCACCAAAGTGTGATCACTCGATATTTCCATTTACTATTAATTCTGGGTGAAGAATGAATAAGAAGAATGTGGTTGTTACATCGCATGCATGGTGGTGGCAGTACCAATTCATAATTTCTGACATTGTTTGGTTACTTCTCTTGTTCGTTATTGGGTAGTTTTCATGTGCAGGGCTTATTTTCGATGTGTTTCTACTTGCTGCAGATTATATATGTGTACGAAGCCAATGTCTTTTTCTTCTTTAATTGTCTTTTCCTCCCACTTCATGTCTTCATCACCTTTCCTATAATTTACTTCACTCCTCACTTCTACTTTATACACACAAAATAACATAAATATTTTGTCATTTCCATGTTAAATAAAAGATGATATAAATATTTTTCAAGCAAAGAAGATAATTGGGAATATTAATCTGTGAACATAGATGAGAGTAGTACAGGTATTAAATCTTTCTATTGCACTTTTTCCATTGGCATTTTAAATGTTTTCAATATTTAAATTGGTACAGTAGTGAGTCGCTTTCTCGTAATAAATTTGAAATATGGAAAATAGCTTTGAAAGTGACACGACTTCCACCATAGAAACTATTGTCGAAAAGGCTTATATCATCTAATTTTAAGATAAGCGATGTCGAAAATCTGAATATAGCTATGATGGCTTTTCATAATGTTTAAAAGAGAAAAATGATTTTATTAATATTTGATCGAAAAAGAGTTGGTGATAAAATATTTTGAGTCCAGATAAAGTTTACGAGGGAAAGAAGATGATAAAGCCAGCTAAATGCATCGAGAGTCACAGGGTGTAGCAATGGAAAATATCTGTCACAGCTATATATAGTTATGTTAATCCAATCCTAGTTAATGGTTGTTTGAGGAGATAGATTAATTATTGCATCATGAATGAGAAAAAAAGAAAATAATAATAGTAGGGTAGAGAAGTACGTGAACGTATTAAACAAACCAAAATATATCAATGTCTGTGTCTGGGGCATGTCCACGCCATATCATGCATGCATCACAATCTCTTTATAATTATTCTCATTTTCATAATTTAACTTTTAAACACTAATTAATTAACTCATCATATCTAACAAGGACACAAACAAAACAAGTATAACACATTTTAGTTCTTTATTTAGTTCTTTATTGAACTTTGGTATGAACACTTATTGTTCAAAAAATTACTTTTGACACCTCACATATTCACAGCCTTTTTATTATATAGTTAACAATTTTAGAGTAAAAAATAGTTTATTAAAATTATATTTCATTTAAAATTTATACTCTTTAACTAATTCTATAGCCCATGGCCGAGCATTCATAATTAACTAACATTTTATTTGTTTTGTTAGAACCATAAAAGCAAAGGATGAAATGTACAAACATCTATATATTGATACACGAGAAATTCAAATAAAAGGGTAAAAGTATCACTCTTTCAAAACATGCTTAATTATGTAGTTTAATTTAATTGTCTTTTAATCTTAAGTTTTTTATTTTTCTCTTATTTCTCTAAATTTTAAAAATATCATATTTTATTTGTATTTAATTTTTATCTCTTCTTATGATATATCATGTTGTTTTTACTACTATAAATTCTTAACATAAATAAGCCTGTCATCATAACATATACTTCAAACGAACTGTTTTTATATACACTTTCACAAACATAATATAGAATTAGTTTTTCCATAAACTAAAATTGGTTTAAACATAAATCACTTTAAAAAAAAAATTATATATATATATTTTAAATTATATAATTTCATTTTAATATAAAAAATATTTATGTAGGTTTTCGGACAAAATATTTCAAATACATATTATAATTTGGTAAATTTAAAATGAGAATATTGTAGGTGTTTTATGAAGGAGTAAATGGTCCTAGCATTAATATTTGTTGGTAATATGTTCTCACAGAATCTAAGCATAAGATGCAGAAGTAGTTACAGTCACAAGATTTCAAACTGTACCCATTCAACTTCTTCATTTTGGGTCCACTTTCATCTGGAGAAAAACTTTACCCTGCGTGTACCTTCAATAAGAGAGATCATACATCGACAAAGTTTTTTTTTTACAAAAAACTTTCTGACAAATAACTATTTTTGGTAAAAAAACCCTAAAATTTTATTATTTTATTATCTTAACTTCCATTAAAAAATAAAAAAGTTACTTTATTTGGTAAGTTTGTCAACTTTGTCAATCAAATCTTTGTAAAAAAATTATTTTCCCTTCAATATAGACTGAAATTAGAATCTAATTTAATATTACTAGCGTAACGAAAGCGTATATGTTTTTTAAATATGCGTGATATTATATTAGTAAGTGATAATATTATAATGTTATTAAATTAATATATATTAAAATTATATTTATTAAAAATAAAGTGAAATATATCAAAAAGATAAAAGAATAATCATTGATAAATAAAGAAGAAGAGAAGAATCAAATATATCTGATTTTATAAAATGTTTGTAAAAATAACGGTTAATTTTTAAAAATTTAATAAATTATTATATTTAAAGGGTAAAATCGATATTTTGAAAAGTGGACACAAAAAGGGGAATCTCCTTTATATATTGTTATAGATAAAATTAATTTATAAAATAAAATTTACATTAATTTATATACTATAATAATTTGATCGTTGATATAAACTCTCTAATTCAATTTTATAAAATTAATTTGTAAATAAAAAGTTATATCAATATATATATATATATATATATATATATATATATATATATATATATATATATATATATATATTATATATATTTTTTATATATATATATATATATATATATATATATATATATATATATATATATATATATATATAATTTGTATCTTTAATCGGTATATACTTCAATTAACAGTTTATTCAAAACAATTATATATCTTCCTTAAAAAAATGTGACTAGTTTTTTCAAATGCTACACTTAAATCATCAAACATTCAAGATATACTAGAAGGGGAAGCTTTTATTAAATATATCACTAATATATTTCCTTAATTTTAATATTTTAATTTTTCATCATGAATTAATTAAATAGTACTCTTAAGTATATTTTTTTATCATTAATTAACATGACATATATAACTGGCTAGATCTAAAATTATATGCCACATAAAAGAATCTTTATGAAACAGTATAATAAGTCATGTTTCTTCACCATTTCTTTTATCAACAAAAATAAATATATTAAATATAGATAAAGGGTTGTTCATCCTCATACAAGAAAATAATAATAATAAAAATGAGAAGATTATAACACATTCACTTATTTTGCTATATACGGCATAGACAATTGGTATTTACTCACTCAAACAAAGACATTCTCAATTAGAAAACACATTAAACAGTCTACAGACTAATTTATTTTCCCAAATTTCTTCTTCAAAACTCCCTTTACTTGTTCTGTTGGTATAATTAGAGTTCTTACTCAAGATACTATGCCCTCTTAATTATTTATGAAAAAAATTAATTTTGTTATTTAGTTAAATTATATTTACAGCTAAAAACTTTGTAGCCATAAGATTTAAAATTGTACCTACAGTATCAGACTTTTAAATATGTACCACGTGCAATTCTTTATCGCAGTACCAAAATTTTGCCCCTCCTTCTGCATTTTAGTGTACCAACCAGACAAATAAGTAATAATATTCATAAAATTTTATTTATTATAGATTGTTATAACTTTGAGATATAGAATTACCAATAAATAAATACATATTATTTTAATCGTGTTTTGTTTTATTTTCCATCACTTGAATTGTATATATTCTTATTTTTTATATTACTTATAGAAGTGAAAATGAATTTAAATATTATTCTAATTTTGATAACGAAGATATGATAAGTTAACAAACACTCATATTTTGGATTATTATAATAATACCTTAAACCTAATTATTTTTTAAGGGTTAAATATGTTTTTGTCCCTTAAGTTTCAGTCAAATTTGTAATTAAATACTCTTTGAAACTCTAGAGCAATTTAGTCATTCATCTTAAAAATATGTGAATTTAGTCTTTTTAACCAAATTTTGTAATGTTAAGTTTATGTAAGGTGTAAATATTTAAAATACTAACATGAAATGCGCTTTAAACGTCAGATCATCTTAACAAAATTTGGTTAAAAAGACTAAATTCACGTATTTTTAAAGACAAAAGACTAAATTGGTTTTAAAGTTTTGAAGAAGGACTAATTCTAAATTTCACTTAAACTTGAGGGATTAAAAACATATTTAACCCTATTTTTTATGAAATAAATTTGAAATGTAGAATATAAATTTGTCATATCTCCTGTCAAACCCATCTGATAAACCAAAATGAAAGTTTTAGAAATTCCACATTGTGACAAACTAGGTTTGGAGTTAGGTCGATGAGTCATGTATGACAGCTGGATGCTGTTCTTGTGATTTGGCAAAAGAATTCCTTGAGAATGAATATGGATGAATGGTTTGTGTCATTTCTCTGGAAGCTTCCTAGTTATTGCTTCACACATTCCATGCACATTTGCCCTATACGATTACAAAATCTGATTTATGGATCAAAGGTAAAACTCCCAGTACAAAAACAGAACTATGTAACATGAGCACATGGAATTCGTACGTTAATCTGTCATACCTATGAACACAACCATCTCAGGAAGAAGAAGCTCAGTCAAAATTGGCCAGATGAAGAGAATCAATTGTACTCACCTCAATAACATTAACAGATAGATACACATCAGCCTTATTAAAGACAAATATTTAAGAACTACAATGATATCTTGACTATTAAATTTTGACAACTTTCTTTTACAACATGATATGTTATTTTTTAAGTGATTTTAGAATATTGAGAATAAGAAAATGGAGAACCATTTAAAAAATGTCACCTTAAATTTGTGAGAGAAAATTGTCAAAATTTAGTAATAAAAAATTATTTTTCATTTAAGAATCGTCATTTAGACAATTTCCAAAGTAATAAAATGTTAAGAATCCGTCAAAGTCTCCTATTAAACTAAAGATTGTTCCTCGTAACAGTTAAATGTTCCATGATTTTTTTTTCTTCAAAAGAGTCTCCTAAAGATAACTGAAGGGTTTGAATAATATTTATATAAATTAATTAGTTTGACTTAAGTTGAACTTTTATATATGTATTAGATCATTCACTCTAATTGCAGTGTTGTCTATTTTCTTATCCAATTATACGTAGTGGAAGGTTTTTGCATTTTAAAGATAACGATGATGATGATAACTGATAAGGAATTGTCATGGAACAAGGTCGGGTAAACATCGTCGTCGTTGCTAAAAGAAATAATTGACATTATTTTCGCCATTTCTGAAACAAATGTTAAAAATAGAAAGATATTTTATAACCGTTAAGAAAAGAAGCAGAAAATAGAAAGTGTTACCATGATGATGGTAATAGAATTATGGAGAGAAGATGGTAATAATTACGCAGTTGGAATCCGACACGACCAGCGAAAAGGGACGTTGCATGGTATGAAAAGTCATGTAACACTGCACTCACATGCGCTGTCTCCTCTTCACCAATCTAACACTCTTCACGTTTTCTCAATCTTCATCTTCTGCTACCGTCCAAAAGAAAAAACCTTATCTACAGTTTCACAACACCTATATATAACACACATGCTTCAAACACTCCAACAACCTCAAACAACCGAACCATCACCAACGCACCACCACACTTTATTTCAAGTTATTACACTGTCAACAACCAACAAACACTTGTCAACCATGGCCAAGCTCAGCGTAAGAACCAGCAAGAGAAGTGTGAGTGACATTGTGAAGTTCAAATTCGTGGAGAAGCTTCAGAAGAGACTCTTACCTGGGAGAAGCAAAGAAGGGTCTGTGTCAAACTCAACGTATGTTCCAGAGGACGTGAAGGAAGGACACTTCGCTGTGATTGCTGAGGGTGGAGAAGAACAGAAGAGGTTCGTGCTGCCACTCAGTTGTTTATCCAACCCTAAGTTCTTGAAGCTGTTGGAGCAAGCAGAAGAAGAGTATGGGTTTGATCATGAAGGTGCTGTCACCATTCCTTGCAGGCCCAGTGAGCTTCAGAGGATACTGTCTCACCAATGGCATCAACAAGGAACTCAAACTTCTGCTCCAAGAAAAACTTACACAAAATAATCCATGGAGTTTTAACACAATTTTATTATTCAAAAATGAAGCTGGAATCTTTGCTTGACCTTCTTTCCTGCACCTCTGGTCAAATTCATTTGACTGTCTAATTAATTCTTCCACCAAGGACTAATAAAATGTTCCGGCTCCAATGATACTTTGTTCATCTTCACACTATAATAAGAATATATATTCCACAATACTAATATCATTCAGTTTATCTTCATTGATCCTATGTTTATGAACAGTACACTAATTAGTGTATCGTGTGGTAATATTAATTTGTTGAGTAACTTTAAACTAAGCATAAACTCTGTTTGTAAAACGTACGAGTCCTTCAAACATGAATGGACATTGGTACAAAACGATAAGTGTGTATTTGTTTCTCCGTTGTTGTACAAACGTGACCAAGTCAAATTCTTAAAGGGTTTTGAAAAGTAAAAGAAAAACACACTTGTCCTTCAAAGGGGTGAAGTTCCAACCAAGAGTTGGGTGTGTTCATTACTTTGTTCACGGCCAAATAAACACACCATGATTGGAACAATAGTAATAATATGATGACTAGAATCTAAAAACAAGATATGACGTGAGAAAGTTGTAAATTATGAACAAAACATGTTATGATAATCTGAAACTGCTGGGTTTTTTGAGGAAATATCTTGAACGTGTCTGTGCTCCAACCAGCTAAGATGCACTTTCTGAGGAGTGTATTCCAACCAAGTTAGAAGGTGTTATTATAATTAGGGACATCCTTTCCTATAATGAAATTATGGCTGCGACCAATGATTCTGTTGCTTGTCGAATGACTTTAATGCTATGCAATGAAATTATTTTGGCATTTATATTCATGTATAAAGTTTGAATTTGGGTGGTACCAGCTGTCAATGTACTATGAATAATGTAAAATGCTCAAATTAGTACTCTGCTTTGTGCATCATAATTACACACACTCAGACTAGTACTCAACTTCGGACAGGGCATCAAAAATAATTATCATGAATCAAGACACCATGCCTATTTCGTCCCTTCTACATACCTAAGACAGATACTTTGTATTTACAAAATTTAGTTGTATCTATAAATTACTTTACAATTTTTTTCTAAATCCTTTTTCTATTTACTATTCACTCTTGAATGCAAGAATAATATACAATAGTCTCTACCGTCCAAATAGGGTCTTCAAACTTTGATGAAAAATTAAAATTTATTATTCTTCCAAATTTTCTTACAATTTGGTCTTTAAACTTTGATTATAAATATACTATTTTTAACCTAATTGTATTAAATTTTTTTAATGTATCAAACAACATTTTAAATTGTTGTTTGAGTTATTTATATCGTTTAATACATTTCAACTCAAATATTATTTCAAAATAACGTTTAATATGTAAGAAAAGATTATATTACTAGATTAAGAGAACTATAATCATTCACTTTTAAAACTGAGATAAAAATATATTAATGAACGAATTTTAATTTTGTTTTTATATTTAGAGTCTAAAAGTATATTTAAATCTTAAAAAACTATATAAAAAAATAAAATTAATTTTTTCAAAACAGTTAAAATTGAGGTATTTGTAATATATATATATATATATATATATATATATATATAAATTTTTAAAGTTAATATTTTTAACTTATAGATAAATTAGTATTTTAAGTTTAATTTATGACAAACTCATTTAACCTTTCTTTTCTTAATTTTCTAAATCTTTATAAAAATATTCATCGAAAACATATAATAATTATTGTTTTGCTTAAATAACATGAAGTACAAAAATCCTCGTATTTATTTAATATTTTATATTTAATATGATAAAAAAAATTCATTTATATGATTAAAGCATAACTCTATTATAAATATGTTTTGTGAAGTTATCTAAGTCCGTGTTTGTTTCTGACAATTTTTTGTGCATACAAACGAAAGAGTGAATAACGTGAGTTTGTTTAAGATGATTTGAACAGAATTGTGAGTATGGGTTTATAATATGCAACAAAGGAGTGTTCTTCATTATTGTCATGAAAAGAGAGGTAAAAGACGTGTCAGGCATATGAAGTTACACATTGTCCTTCTATGAAAGTTATTAACATGGAAGAGAACGAGAAAAACGATTTTGCAATGATAAGAATTGATTCTCCTCTTCTTATATTTTAAAGAGAATCGATTTTCATTTTCCTCATATAAAACAAGGATCAATTCTTCTCTCATATCTCACCCAGAATCAATTCTTATCCTTGTTTTTACATCCATACAATAAATGTTGATGAGATTGAAATAAAATGCATGGGAGAAAAAATAATAATAATAATAATAATAATAATAAATTTTAAACATTTTGTCAATTAATTTTTTTTAATTTATCAAAAAAAAATCACATCACTCATTAACTCTTATAAATTTTTCTTTTAATTTTTCATCTGTCTACATATTTTTCTTCATACAAAAAAATTCTATTTTCATTCCTCTTTATCCTTAAATCCACATAAATTTCCTCTCCAAATTCAACAAACACAGACTAAGTTAAAAATGTGTTTTGGGTGAAGCTGATGAGTCAGATTATGCTAAGTCATATCATAAATTTATGAACTCTTTTAGGACTTGTCATCATCAGCATGGGTATACAATAGTGTGGGGGATGTTTGTAAACTTGTGTATGGGACGTTTAGTCTAATCAGAAAAGCTTCAGTATTTTGAGTACATCTTGTACTCAAATATAATATTATTTTTCTTATAAACAAAAATGTAGGTCATAATAACTTTATAGTATACGTTTGATCTGTTGACGTGTTTCATAAAACGTGTTACATGTTTAACTTTGATGCAGCGGTTGGCAAGTGGCACAGATCTATAACTCGCACTTTATTAGGTTGGTTAAAATCTATCATAGGTTATAAAATTGGAAGAGAGAACTATAAAAAAAGGTAATTTTTTAGGAAAAGGAATGAGGGCTCTGCTTTTCTTTTTTTCCGAACCATAATTTTATAATTCAATATGAGAAACCAAATACGAGGGCTTAGGTATTGTTGAATATTCTGTGAATCAAATTTACAGAGGGGGAAGTAAAAATAAATAAATTAGTCAGACATAATATAAACTTGGGAGGGAGACTTACAAACTCTCTATATACATACGAAGGACATCTCTAGTTGGAGAATTTGTACAATGCGCATGGCCCAATTTAAGTAATGGATTTATTGGATATTTTCAATAAATTTGTAATTATGTTTGTAAAACCTTGATTTGATAAATTTTAAAACAAGGCTTATAGATATATAGTTTTATGTAATAATTTGTTATTAAATAAACAATCAGTTTATCCAAACGTATGAAGTTAGTGGCATAAATGATGAATAACATACCGTGATATGTATGATGGTGGACAGCAAGCATGATTTGTGAACCATAAACTATCTCAAACCTCAGGTTGTATAATATAAACACGTAATTAGACAAATTTGTTGAGTTCAGTCAGATAAACCAGCCTTTGATCTTAAATGCTCCTTAAAATCCATGATGTCACCTTCCCATCTGGTCACAGCTTGATCAGCGCAAACCCATATCTCGTGGGCCACTTGATTTATGAGCCTAAAATCATGACTAACAAGCACCATGCCACCGTCCCATTCATTGAGTGCCTCAGCCAAGGAGTCAATTGTTTCAATATCTAAATGGTTAGTTGGCTCATCCAGAAGGAGCAAGTGAGGCTGTCTATAAGCTAACCATGCGAATATCACGCGGCTCCTCTGCCCGTCAGATAAATTCTTCATCGGCATCACCTGCGCTTTACCCGACAGTCCAAATTTACCAATTGCTGCTCTCATCCTCTCCTCCTCATTTCCGGGGTATTCTTTTATCATAAACTGTAGAGCAGACAATTCCATGTCTAGCTTTTCAGCCAAGTGCTGGTGAAATTGTGCAATTCGAAGGTGATTGTGGCGTCGAACCATGCCATCCACAGGTACCAGATCGCCAGTCATTAGTTTCAGTAACGTACTCTTCCCAGCACCATTGGGTCCAACCAGAGCAATCCTAGAGTCTAAATCAACCCCAAAGTCAAGGTTTTTGTAGATCAGATTATCAGGAGTGTAACCAAATGTCACCTCCACGAATTGGAGGACAGGGGGTGGAAGTTTTCCCACGTCAACAAACCGGAATACCAGAATTTTGTCTCTTACCACCTTCTCTGTCAGTCCACCTCGCTCCATTTTTGCTAGAGTTTTCTCTTTACTCTGGGCTTGGCGTGCCAGTTTGGCTGATCCATGACCAAATCGAGCTATATATTCCTTCATGGAGGAAATCTGCTCCTGCTCCCATTTGTACTGCTTCATCTGGTTCTCTTCAAGCTCAGCACGTGTCTGAACATATTGATCATAATTCCCAGTATAGAGCTTCAGCTTCTTGTTTTGCATGTGGATGATATTTGTGCAGACACCGTTAAGGAAATCCTGGGAGTGTGAAACCACAACCAGAATGCGGTCAAACCTTTTCAAATTCTCTTCTAGCCACACACAAGCCTCCAAATCTGCAAATGTATTTTTGAAAACCTATGAATCACCAATTATTCCAGGACCAAAGATGAAACATACTGACAGATGTAACTAAAAAACAAGAGCAAGAACATTTCACTGAGACCAATACAGTGAAAACAAATAAATTTAATTTAATTTGGAAATGTAACAAATAACATTAATGATGGACGTAGTTAAGATTGTATTATATCATTTGCATTAGTAGAATTACAACCACCATAATAAAATGTTAATGGAAAGCATAGGGTCGACAATTTTTCAAGTAAAATATATTACGAATTTTAAGATCAATGAAATTTGATTGACATTTAAGAGTGAAAACAAATGGATCTGGCATTCACAAAATCAACCATGTTGATATAAAGCATCTAGTGATCTATTAGCCTACCCTGAAGCAATCATGCTACGGCAATCCTTTTTCTATACACTAAAGCTGGCACAAAAGAAAATTGCTCTAAACACTACTCAGAAGCCTACCCCGGTAAACCGGCAGGATTCAACAAATTCAGGGCTACTATTTGATAGACATAATTTATAAAATAGAGAAAGAATCTGCAGGGTCTTCCACTTAAAATCACAAAAAAATAAAACCATTTTTTCTAAGAAGAAGGGATACCGAGGTGATTGGTTGGTTCATCAAGTAAAAGAATGGTCGGGTTCATAAATAGAGCACGAGCTAAAGCTATCCTCATTCTCCAGCCACCAGAAAAATCACGGGTCTTCTTTGCCTGCATCTGCTTGTTGAAACCAAGACCAAATAAAATTTCGGCAGCACGCTTTTCTGCAGTTGATGCATCTAAGGCTTCCAATCGTTCATAAACACGTTCAAGTGTTTCACCACCCCCATCATCCTGGACCCAAGACCACCAACAATTAAGTGAGCCAGAGATCCAAAAACACAAAATGTGGAGCAAAACAGATTCGATACTACTAAACATACCTGAGCTGCCAAAGCTTCAGCTTCTTTCTCCAATTTCAACCTTTCCTCATCACAGCTTATGACAGCCTCCAATGCAGACATATCAGAGGCTTCGATTTCTCTGGTAAGGTGATAAATATCCATGTGATCTGGAATAGGTAGCTCTCGACAACCTATTGCCGTAAGAAGGGTAGATTTTCCACAACCATTTAATCCGAGCAAGCCATAACGTCTGAAAGGAATATATGGTAAGCACAAACACTGAAAAATATTAGTTATGAATTACAGCATCCTAACAAAAAGCAGAAAAAAGTTATAAGGATGACAAACCTTCCATAATTTAGCTCTAATTCAGAATCAACTATCAAATCATGCCCATGGAAAGTAACTGAGAGAGATTCTATCTGTAATTACAGTATAAATGTCAATAATGATCATTGTAAAGGTGTAAGCAAATACCTAAACTTAAGACACAAATATTTTTAGCGCATAAACTTACAGTGTTAACCTTCCTATAAAAAATCGTTATTGGAGAGTGTTTTCTTACATGAATGAGAACGACCAAGGCATATGGTAGTATGCCAATGCTACCAACTCAGTTGTAAGGCTAGGCACTCGTGCAAGAAAAAATAAGCCAAAAGACCCACTAAGCTGGGAATGTCTACGACATTTTAGAACTAAAATATTGCAGGTATAGAAAACATGTATTAATAATTAAAGTTTTGCATTGACTATTCTCCTACCGCTGTTCTATTTCTAGGGAGGAATGAAGTATACGCATACAAAAAAGTAAGGCAGATATTTTTGTATGAGATGGTGAATATTTTTTTATGAGATTGTACATCACCAACAGATATGACCAAATTACAGTATATAAGCAGGTCAAACTCATCTTAGACCATTTTCTATGATGTTATCAAAGTTTATCACAAGGAGATTAGTGTTAGGGTTAATTTAGGCCAAAACCCGCTTTCTAAGAACTTTCAATTAAAAATATTAAGGCATTTTTTCTTGCGAAGTAAACTTGGCATCCATGACAGCATAACTCAAGACAAATATCATCAATATATTACATGGAGCGAAATGCGTGGGCACCATAGTATTTAGGTAACTGAGGGCATCAAAGTAACTACGCACGAACTTTAGGTGCAAGGAAATGTATTTGAATCCTCTAATAAGAAAACAGGAAATAAATCATTCAATTATTTAGAAACCAGATTCTTGGTTCCAGACAAAACCTCTGCAAAATTTTACGGTTTAAACCGAGGGTTACATTAACTAAATCAACGCCTTTCCTCAACAGTCAAAAGAAGGACGTCACAAATCATTCTAAACTCAGCCTCAATCAACAGAACCGAAACATCAAATGCACAAACACAAACTCCACATTATAATAGTAATCAACAAAGTTAACAACAAAACAGAGTATCCAACCGGTGGATGTGTAACACTGTACTCACCCTAATATCCCTAGAAAGAGGATGAGAGCAGAGGACGCCGGTGCAGGTTCGATCGGAAATATAAATCTCCCCAATTCCGTCGGCGAGCTTGTCGGCTGGCTTCTCGGAGGTCGACGTTTTGGAAGAAGCAGCTACCGCTTTGCCACCTCTCTTGGCCGCCGCCGCCGCCTTCTTCTGTGCAGCTTTCTTCTTGCTTGCGTCGGACACCATCTTCAATATCTAATCTCCGAATAGCAACAATCAACTATGAACTTCGAAACAGAAAAAGAAAACATGCATTGATGAATATGAAGGCGAAAATCAGAGGAAGGAAATGCAAACCCTTTGATGAAAGAGCGAAAAGACGACAGATTAAAAGCCCTCCGTTGGATTGATGGTACCGTGAAAGTGTAAAATTCTGATGAAGTAAAGGCTTAGGGTTCAAAGCTTCGGTTGCAGAGGAAGAAGTAGGAGTAAGAGGTGAGGTTTGGTACATATAGAACTGTGCGCTTCCACGTGTCCCCTCCGGAAGGACTTGCCTTAACCTTTTGCTTCCAAATAATATATATACTCGTATAAATCGAATAGAATGTTGTAGAAAAATGCTACACCACCATTGATATTTTCTGAGTCCTGAATTTTTGACTTGCGAACACTTTTTTCATTGCATTATTATATCATTAACTAATTATATTCAACTCTTTCTGAATTTCAACCATCCAACCAATATCATTTTCCTACCATTTCACGTTGCGTCGACAAAATAATTTTTGAGTGGAACACAAATTATAAAGTCACATTCCACATCACAATAATTTGAATATGTCTTTGGTTTCCCAAATTTGGGATAGTTTAATTTTGGTATAAATACATTTGGTACCCAAACTTTTTCGAAAAGTTCAATGTGGTACCGAACTTTAGGAATGTTCAATTTGGTACCCCAATTTTCTAAAGAGGTTCAATTTGGTTCTCTCCATTAAGTTGGAGTTAACACCATGTCCGTACAGGACACGTGTCACGCCATGAAATTTTTATCTTTTTTTAAATTTTTTTTTCAAAAAATTTAAAAAACTGCCACGTGTCAGTTTATCATCGTGCCACGTGGCAGCTTACAAGCATGACACGTGGCAGTGTAATAGTTATTTTCAATTTAGTACCCTAATTTAAATTTTTGGTTCAATTTAGTACCCAAATTTTTTAAAATGATCCAATTTCGTCCTTTCCTATTTGAGACCAAATTAGTAAATAAGCTTAATTATAATTTATATA
>Ga0214544_1002532_pt1 | contig 38394 bp, 15 predicted proteins | sample CNSS3metaG_FD_160074 | JGI IMG/M metagenome (GOLD analysis project Ga0214544, IMG submission 160074) | Root nodule microbial communities from cowpea collected in UCLA plant growth center, Los Angeles, California, USA - CNSS3 | ecosystem: Host-associated > Plants > Roots > Nodule | place: USA...
GAAGGGGTACTCGTGGTTGGGAATGCTTCCGCTGGAGGGGGAGTGTACCAATGTGGTTGAAGGGACTCACCCTTGAGGGGGAGAATGTTAGGAATCCAAGTGTGAGTCTAAGTCCCACATTGACCAGAATTGAGAAAGTAGAGCACCATATAAGGATCAAGGCCCATAAACCCATTGCCTTAAGGTTTTGGGTCGAGAGTGGTGTCAGTGTCTTATGTGGTTAGGCTCAGATCTCATTGGTGTTGTTCTCCCCAGTGAAACCCCCTCCTTTATAAACCTAACACCCACTTAGATTGCGATCGTATTTGACTTATTTTTTTTCTAGGCAATCACATTGAGAAACAAATAAGGGTTTTTTTTTTTTACTTGTAACCAAATTCGTGATAAGAGGTACATGTACATGCATTGGATGACAAAAAAAGATTGATCAATAAATTTTATTGTACGAAAAGTAACCATCAACTCTCCAAATATTTGTTCATTGAGTCCCACTTAGATTGAGATCTTATGCTACTTATTTTATTTTCTAGGCAGCCACGTTGAGCAAAAAATAAGGATTGTTTTTGTTACTTTTAACCAGATTTGTGATACATAAGAGGTACATCCATTGGATAACGAAAAAAGATTGATCAGTAAATTTTAAAAAATTATACGAAAAGTAACAAGTAATTCCCCACATATTTGTTCATTGTGCCCCACTTAGATTCAGATCTTATTTCACTTATTTTATTTTCTAGACAGCCACCTTGAGCAAAAAAATAAGGATTATTTTTGTTACTTTTAATCAAATTCGTGATACATAAGTGGTACATCCATTGGATGACAAAAAAAGATAGATCAGTAATTTTAAAAAAATTGTACGAAAAGTAACAAGCAACTCCCCACATATTTGTTCATTGTGCCCCATTTAAATTGAGATCTTAAATGACTTATTTTATCTTGCTAGGCAGCCACCTTGAGCAAAAAATAATGATTATTTTTGTTACTTGTAACCAAATTCGAGATATAGAAGAGGTACATCCATTGGATGACAAAAAAAGATTGATCAGTAAATTTTAAAAAATTCTATGAAAAGTAACAAGCAACTATTCGCAAATTTGTTCATTGTGTCCCACTTAGATGAGATCTTATTTGACTTATTTTATTTTCTAGGCAGCCACCTTGAGCAAAAAATAAGGGTTTCACGAACCAGATAGGCAAATAAGTAGGACATAATAAACAAATAAGTGGAAAGGTGCGTATTAGTTTTCGTACAATTTTTAAAAATTTATTATTCAATCTTTTTTTTATCATCCAGTGGGATGTACCTTCTATGTACGCAAAATTTGATTATAAGTTACAATAATCAACCCTTACTTCTTTGACTTGGTGGCTGACTTGAAAAGAAAAATAGTCCAAATCAGACAGATAAATAAGTGGGGCATAATAAACAAATAAGTGGGGAGCTATGTATTACTTTTCGTACAATTTTATAAAACTTATTAATCAATCTTTTTTCTATGATCCAACAATGGTATGTACCTCTTATGTACCCCGAATTTGATTATAAGTTAATAAATCAACTCTTATTACTTGCTCTAGGGGGTTGGTTTGAAAAAAAAAAAGGTCAAACCAAATAGAAAAATAAGTGGGGAATACTAAATAAATAAGTGAGAGGTGCGTATTACTTGTCATACAATTTTTTAAAATTTATTAATCAATCTTTTTTTTTTTATCATCCAATGGGATGTACCTATAATGTACCCCGAATTGGATTATAAGTTACAAAGATAAACCCTTATTGTTTGCACTAGGTGACTGCGTTTAAATAAGAATAGTCCATACGAGATAGGCAAATCAGTGGGAGCATAATAATTAAATAAGTGGAGAGCTGCGTATTACTTTCCATACAATTTTTTAAAATTTATTAATTAATTTTTTTATAATATAATGGGATGTTCCTCTTATGTACATTGTAAGTTATAAAAATTAACCCTTATTACTTGCACTAGGTGGCTGCCTTGAAAAAAAAAAGACCAAAAGCAAACCAGTGGAGAGTTGTGTATTACTTTTCATAAACTTTTTTAAAATTTATTAATCAATCTTTTTTTATCATCCAATGAGATGTGCCTCTTATGTACCCCAAATTTGATTATAAATTACAAAAATGAACCCTTATTGCTTGCACTAGATGGTTGACATGAAGAAAAAAATATGCCAAACTAGATAGGCAAATAAGTGAGGTACAAAGAACAAATAAATGGGTAGCTGCGTATTAATTTTTGTACAAGTTTTTAAAATTTATTAATCAACCTTTCTTTTATCATCCAAAGAGATGCACTTCACATGTATCACAAATTTGATTATAAGTTACAAAAATCATCCCTTATTATCTGCACTAGGTGACTGACTTGAAAAAAAAGAGGTCAAACTAGATAGGCAAATAAGTGGAAAGCAGCGTATCAGTTTTCATACAATTTTTTTAAATTTACTAATCAATTTTTTTTTATCATCCAATGGGATGTACCCTTATGTACCCCAAATTTTATTATAAGTTACAAAAATAAATCCTTATTATTTGCACTAGGTGGATGGCTTCAGGAAAAAAATAGGCTAAACCAGGTACACAAATAAGTGGGGCACAAAGAACAATTAAGTGTTGAGTTTCGTATTACTTTACGTACATTTTTTTATAATTTTAAAATTTACTAATCAATTTTTTTATCATCCAACGGGATGTACCGTTATGTAACACAAATTTTATTATAAGTTACAAAAATCAACCCTTATTGCTTGCACTAAGAGACTGAATATAATAAAAAATAGGCCAAACCAGATAGGCAAATAAAGTGGTGCACAAAGAATAAATAAGTGTGGAGCTGCATATTACGTTACGTATAATTTTTAAAAATCTACTAATCAATTTGTTTTTATCATCCAATGAGATGTATGTACACTGAATTTGATTATAAGTTACAAAAATCAACTCTTATTGAATTCACTAGGCTGACTAGAAAAAAATAGGCCAAACCAGATAAACAAATAAGTAGGACATAATAAACAAATAAATAAGTGGAGAGATACGTATTACTTCTTGTACAATTTTTAAAAATTTATTATTCAATCTTATTTTATCATCCAATGGGATGTACCTTCTATATACCTATATACGCCAAATTTGATTATAAGTTACAAAAATCAACCTTTATTGCTTTTGGCTGGCTTGTAAAGAAAAATATTCCAAACCAAATAGGCAAATAAGTGGGACATAATAAATAAATAAGTGAGGAGCTGCGTACTACTTTTCGTAAAATTTTTTAAACTTTATTAATCAATCTTTTTTTTTATTATCGAATGGGATGTACCCGAATTTGATTATAAGTTAATAAAATCAACCCTTGTTAGTTGCACTAGGTGGTTGGCTTGAAAAACAAAATAGGCCAAAAAAAGATAAGTAATTAAGTGGGGCATGATACACTAGAGTTGCCTGTTACTTTTCGTACAATTTTTAAAAACTTATTAATCAATCTTTATTTCAATGAGATGTACCCCTTATGTACTCCGAATTTTATTATAAGTTACAAATATCAATGCTTATTGCTTTCAGTAAATGGATGGCTTGAAAAAAAGAATATAGTCCAACCCATATAGGCAAATAAGTGGGGCATAATAAACAAATAAGTGGGGAGTAATGTTATACTCTCATTAAAAGATTTTGTAATCGTTTTTTTATCATCTAATGGGATGTACTCGAATTTGATTATAAGTTAATAAAATCAACTTTTATTACTTGCAGAAGGTGACTGGCTTGAACAAAAAAAGGCCAAACCAGATAGACAAATTAGTGGAGAATGATAAATAAATAAATAAGTGGAGAGCTGCGTATTACTTTTTGTACAATTTTTAAAAATTTATTAATCAATCTTTTTGTTTATCATCCGATGGGATGTAACTCTTATGTACCCTAAATTTTCTTATAAGTTACAAAAATCAACTCTGGTTGTTTTTACTAGGTGGCTAGCTTGAAGAAAGAAATAGGCCAAACCAAATAGACAAATAAGTGGGACACAAAGAACAAAAAGTGGGTATCTGCTTAATAAATTTTCGTACAATTTTTTAAAATTTATTGATCAATATTTTTTTGTTATCATCCAAAGGGATGCACTTCTTATGTACAAAAAAATTGATTATAAGTTACAAAAATCATCCCTTATTACTTGCACTAGGTGACTGGCTTGAAGAAAAAAACTAGGACAAACCAGATGAGCAAATAAGTGGGGCATAATATACAAATAAGTGGGAAGTAACATATCACTTTTCGTATTATTTTTGAATATTTACTAATAAATCTTATTTTATCATGCAATTACATGTACCCCGAATTTTATTATAAGTTACAAAAATCAACATTTATTGCTTGAACTAGGTGGTTGACTTGAAGAAAAAAATAGGCCAGACTAGATAGGCAAATAAGTGGGACACAAAGAACAAATAAGTGGGGAGCTGCATATTATTTTACTTACAATTTTTCAAAATTTACTGATCAATCTTTTTTTATCATTCAATTAATGTACCTCTTATGTAGCCTGAATTTATTATATGTTACAAAAATCAACCCTTATTAGGTGACTGGCTTAAAAAAAATATTCCAAACAAGATAGGCCAAATTAGTGGGACATAATAAACAATTAAGTGAGGAGTTGCGTATTCCTTTTCGTACAATTTTTAAAAATTTATTAATCAATTTTTTTTAACATCCAATAGCTCTTATGTACCCCGACCTTGATTATAAGTTAAAAAAAGTCAACCCTTATTGGTTGTTGGTTTCAAGAAAAAAATAGGTCAAACTAGATAGACAAATAAATGGGGCAAAAAGAACAAAAAGTGGGGATCTGCTTAATACTTTTTGTACAATTTTTAAAAATTTATTGATCAATCTTTTTGTTATCATCAAATGGATGCACTTCTTATATACCACAAATTTGATTATTAGTTACAAAAATTATCCCTTATTACTTGTAGTATTTGTCTGGCTTGAAGAAAAAAATAGGCCAAACCAGATAGGAAAATTAGTGGGTATAATAAACAAATAAGTGGGGAGCTAGGTAATACTTTTCGTACAATTTTTTAAACTTTATTAATCAATCTTTTTTTATCATCCAATGGGATGTACCTCTTATGTACCCCGAATTTGATTATAAGTTACAAAAATTAACCACCAGGTGGCTGGCTTGAAAAAAAAAAGGCCAAACCAGATAGGCAAATAAGTGAGACACAAAGAAATAATAATTGTGGAGTTGCGTATTACTTTTCGTACAATTTTTTAAAATTTACTAATCAATCTTTATTTTATCATCCAATGGGATGTCCATCTTATGTACCCTGAATTTTATTATGTTACAAAAATCAACCCTTATTGCTTAAACTAGGTGGCTGACTTGAAAAAAAAAGATAGGTCAAACCAGATAAGCAATTAAGTAGGCACACAAAACAAATAAGTAGGGAGCTGCATATTATGTTACTTGCACTAAGTAGTTGACTTGAAGAAAACAATAGGCCAAACTACATAGGCAAATAAATGGGGCACAAAGAATAAATAAGTGGGGAGCTTTGTATTATTTTTCGTACAATTCTTTTAAATTTACTAATCAATCTTGTTTGATCATTCGATTGGTTTGTCCTACTTATGTATCCCGAATTTGTTTATAAGTTACAAAAATTCATCCTTATTGTTTGTTTGCAGTAGGTGCCTGACTTGAAAAAAAAAAATATGCCAAACCGAGTAGGCAAATAAGTGGGACACAAAGAAGAAATAATTGTGGAGCTGCGTATTACTTTTTGTTCAATTTTTTAAAATTTACTAATCAATCTTTGTTTTATATCATCCAATCAAATGTACCTCTTATATACCCCGAATTTTATTATAAGTTACAAAGATCAACCCTTATTACTTGCACTGGTGGTTGGCTTGAAAAAAATAATAGGCCAAACTAGATAGGCAAATAAGTGTGGCATAATAAAAAATAAATGGGGAGCTATGTATTACTTTGTATAATTTTTTAAAATTTATTAATTAATCTTTTTTCTATCATATGTACCTCTTATATATCCCGAATTTGATTATAAGTTAATAAAATTAACTCTTATTACTTGCACTAAGTGGTTGGTTTGAAAAACAAATAAGTGGGGAATAAAAAATAAATAAGTGGAGAACTGCGTATTACTTTTTTTACAATTTTTAAAAATTTATTAATCAATCTTTTTTTTATTATGATCTATGTACCTCAAACTTTATTATAAGCTACAAAAATTAACTTTTATTGTTTGTATTAGGTGGTTGGTTTGAAAAAAAAAAAATAGAACACACCAGAAAGACAAATAAGTGGGACACAAAATATAAAAAGTGCTGCATATTACTTTAGATACAATTTTTAAAATTTTTTAGAATTAATGGAAATATAAAATTGTACTCATTATTAATATATATTAATATAAAATAACATAATAAAGTTTGCAAACACAACTTATTTTCTCTACTTATATATAATTACGTTGTTCAATATTTTCTAAAAATGTGATTTAAAAAATATTACAAGAAAGTATTTATATTTATATTATATAGTATAGAGTAATTTTTTCAATCAAACCATTAAAGTATAACTTTATATTATCATGATTATTTATTTTAATTTTGGTTAAAAAAATGAACAATAATAATAAAATATCAAATATATACATACATAATATACATCAAATAATTTAAAATTAATATAAAATATTTTACATATTATCTAGGTAATATGATTTTAATCCGACCACAAAATTTTAAAATAAATCTGATATACATGATGTACACAAAACATTAACGGCTTTAAAATATTTAAAATGTAACGAGAATAAATGCTTGGTAGTTACATTTGCCTCCACTTACAATCTATAATAATATATAAAAGATTTCTCTTTTTGTGTATACTTTTCAAAATACCGATTTTACCTTTTAAATATAATAATTTATTAAATTTTTAAAAATTGACCGTTACTTTTACAAACATTTTATAAAATCAGATGTCTCTACTTCTTCTTTTTTTTTTATTTATCAATAATTATTCTTTTATTTATTTTTATATATTTCACTTTATTTTTAATAAATATAATTTTAATATATATTAACTTAATAATATTACAAATATAATTTTATTTTAATATAATTTTAATAAATATAAATATAATTTCACCTACTAATATAATATCATCCCGACATCTGCGTTTAGGGTGCCTGTGTTACGCTGGTCGGAAAAGGGGACCTGTTGAGCAGTTTCTTTAACATCCCAAACGGAATAAAGAATAAAGAGAGCGGTCTTTTTTTAAAATTTGAAATTCAAAACAAAACATTACGAACTGACATGGGAGTTGTTCCACCCAACCAGAAGCATTGTATCTTTTCCCGCTCATTGTCACTTTTATAAACCAATTTTCTACTTTTTTATATTTAAAACATCAGAAACCACCACCACTCAGTGTTGTTTCTCAATTCTGAAGCAGAAGATGGAAATGGAAGAACCCCTGAAGGAACAGCCCCTCTCTGTTGGTACTCTCTCTCTCTCCTTCTCACCCAATTCCGTGAATTTACTTTTTTATTTTTTTTATTTCTGCATGTTTTTGTGTGGAGTGACAGTGATAATAGCAATAGTTACGTGAAATTTAGTTATGACAATTGAATTGTATGGTGGTTCTGTTTCAGGGAATTCTGCGAGATCTAAACTACAGAGGTATCCACTACGATCGTCCTCTAAATTCAAAGAAAGCAAACCGGACCCACCTGATGCCACCAGTTCTTCTGCGTCTAAAAGGTGTTTTTCTCATGTCTTGCTGTTATCATGTTAGATTACGTCATTAGGTATTTTCTTGATTGAGAGACAATTTCATTTACTTATTCTTGTCTTAAAATAATTTTCAATTTCGATCTTGCTAATGTTGCTTCTCATATGGATGACATTCTCTGCACCAATAACGAATATGGAACATGTGATTCGGTGTTTTTTCTGGGCTTTACCTGGTTGTTTGGTCTATATTGTACTTATTTTGGCATTACTCATGTTTTAGGATAAAAGAACTTCAGTAGTCTCTATTTTTATTATTTGCACATGTTGGTTTTTCTGATTTTTAAAGTTTGTCGCTTTAAAACATGAGTTTAGTCTTTGCAGCTTTTACAGGGACTAACACTGAAGTTCTCTTCACTCATAAGGCCAAATTATTAGTTCTTTTTGTGTGTGTGTGTGTGGAAAAGTTGCTAATTATATACTTTGCAAGTTTAGGCCTTAACTTTCTGTAATGGAGAGCTTTATGTTCCGCTTTGTTTTTAATCTATCTAGGTTGTGTTTGGGAATTGGGACAATGGTAGGAAATCACGTGGCAGTTGGAAATCCCACGTTCACACAAAAAAAAAAAATGTAAAGAAAGTAATAAATTAATTTTCTTAATATTTTGTATCGTAGTTGGTATGCAATTTAAATTCCCAGAATTTCTTTCTTCCAACTTCTGATATTATTACAGTTCTTACTCGCTTCGCTGTTTGACCTCTCTTCTCAAGGCAACATGATAACTGGCTTTTGTATGAACTGTGAAATTTGAATTTATTGTAAAAAAAAACTTTCATTTTCAGAGGGTTAAGTACTCCAAGTGTTAGCAGAAGTGTGGTTGGTCTTAGTTTCTCCGGAAAGGACAAGTCTACTGGTGCTAAACCACCAAGGAGATTCTCTGTTCCTGTCAAAGCCTCTCCCTCTCCAAACCCAAAGTTGATTGGCAACATTACCCCAATCTCAGAGACCAGAAAAATTAGGTATGGTAATGATGACCAAGGGCCTCAAAGCAGAAGTCAAACACCCGCATCTGACATTTCCAAAACACATGGTCGAATGAAGTTCAATCTCATTTCTTCCTCTTCATATTGGTTAAACCAGATCAAGCTCTCTGAATCTGCTGCTAAGCACTCAGTTTCACTTGGATTCTTCAAACTTGCTTGGGAAGCAAGATGTGAGGTAACAATGTATATCAGTAGATATTGGCAGTTGTTTTTCTTAATCTTCTTCACTTGTTTTTGTCTGCCATATTATCTTTACGGATTGCAATTTGCAACAGAAAACAGTATCTTTTCCTTGTTCTTTTATCAATTATAATTGAACCCTTTTCCGTTTCATGATTCCTTGGTTCAACGGCAACAACCGTAGCCGTTCCCAAAGATGCAAGACGAGCTAAAATCTTATGTGCAAAGACATCGGCTTGCTGAACTCGAAGAAGTGAAAGAACTGCTTCAAAGTTATCACATTGCAGAAAATACAGAGCAGAGCCAAGTTTCTGAAAGCATATCGCAGGTGCTAGAGGAGGGAACTCGATCCTCTGATGAAGAAGTACACTGCTGTTCATCATCCATCATGGATACTGTAAAAGTGAAACCCGAACCATTGGAAACCGAATCCACTCCACTTACTCCTGTTAAAACAGAGTCACCAAAAAAGGAAACTGGCCAAAAGAATAACCTCGGATCCACGTTGCGAGAAGATCTCAAAAAGAACTCTGCAAATTCAAGACCTGCTTCTGACAAGGGAAGTTCTGGTTTGGTTAAAAAATCAAAGAATCCAACTAAGCAACAGACTAAGAAGGGAAGGAGTGAGGTCAAGAACCAACGAAAAAAATCTGTTATTAAAGGCAAGAATGCAACAATGTTTATCTTTCAACACTGATGATATTTTTTTCGTTCAGTTAGTCTGACATTTCATCATCATTTTCTTTCGCAGTTCCAATCAGCCCTACAGGTTCTGAAGACAATGCACAGGGAAACAAAGAAAATATGGTAACTTAGTAAATATAATTTTGACAAAGTTGTGGGTTATATGACTAAACATTTTACTTATTTCACGTGTAGGACGTTCGGTCACCTGATGAGGTCAGTTTGTTGACAGAAGTCTCGTAAACAAGACTGCAGATCTTAATTTAATTCTCAAACTTTGCTTATAGTGCTTTATGTTTGCTCAGTTTGTCTCTATAGGAAAACAGGTGAAAATTGTTTTGTCACCGTTTTGTGCTTCGTTTCTTGATGTGTTATCAAACCAAACTGTATTGAATATTCTGGCTTGTCTTGTCTAGAAGTGCTGTTATATATATAATTATAATATATATTTCTGACGTAATTAGCATGTTTAAAATCATTATTTCTTAAATGATTGTACGGATTTCAAAAATGTTTTAATAATGTCTTGTGAATATATGTTAAATGATACATAATGTTTAAATTGGAATATAATGTTTAAATTTGGAATATGATACCAAAATATATGGTACAATAATATCGTCCAAAATGAGAAATCTTTTACCTAGATTCATTTTAACCAAATTTGGAAGAAAATTCGTGTTTTCCGACATGTTCTTGAGACTGAGGCTTGCTGACATTTTCTGTTTTCTCAAATAATTAAAGTGTGGGTTTGAACATAAATTATGTTAACGTGATTTTTATTACAAAATAATTTAGATTACTATAGATTGTCAAACATGTAGTACAATTATTATTATTATTATTATTATTATAATTATAATTATAATTATTATAATATATACAATTAAGCGCAAATTTAATTTATCATAAATGTATTACAAGACAGTGTAATTGCTAAATAGTTATTTTTAGATTGTCTATTTTTATTTTAAGGTTATATTCAGATCTAATAAAGTCTAACAAAGTTATTTTCACACCTAGAACTGTGATTTACCTACGTCGACTTCGCTGTCACAACAGAAGGCTGAAACCAAGATCAACATGCAATGTGAAAAGGAATTGAACCTAGTTTAAATAAAGCCTTGGTCAGAAAAGCTACAACTTATACATTGAGCCGTGTTAGACAATAATCAAATTCAAATTGACAGGATTTTATAATACATGAACTGACATTAACAATGCATAGACTAGGACTGATTAAACATAAAATAATCCTAACATTCAAAAACAGTAAGGAATACGACATGAAAGTTGGCACAGTGATTCTTGTAGGTAGCAGTGCAACCTGATTCATGTCTTCAAAAGCCCACAAACATATCACAGGTGGTCAGCTTAGTCAGCTGTCCAACTTTGCTCCACAATTTCTCTAACTCGTCTATTGTACTCGCGCTTGTTCGCACTGAACGTTCGAGCTGCTTCTGAATTTGCAGGAGAATTTGGGTTGGGGTCACAAAGTAGTGACTGCCACAGAGTAATAAATACTTTTCAGAAAGTAATTGTAACATGTTAACAACTATATAGCAAACATGTCAAAGACTAGTACCTTGAAGTTAGCAATTTAGACATGCACAATTACTTCTAAAAGACCCTGGACTCTCAGATATCACAGCAACGTTATATCAGAATGGCAAACAATAATGTGAAACAATATCTTATCCATAACAAATGGTGTGCACTCTTACAACAAGAGAAGAAAATACTGATACCGTCGTCTGTTAAAACCCATAAAAAGAAAAAAAAATGAAATAAATGTTATAAGAAAATGAAATCTGAACAGAAAAGGTAAAGTAATCTCCTCACAAAGGTTTCCCCATCACAGAGTTGTCCCTTTCCCAACTGAGCTAAAACGCCGTTTTCAGACAATAATCAGTTAATTAGTGATCCATATTCTACTCCCCTACCCACACACTGTTCAACTAACTGCCCAACTGATCAAGTTACTAACTCTAGCAACTTTGCTTTACTTTTAACTCTAATTAGTTGGCATTGCTGACCTATTATTTGTTTCCTATTATTGCAGAGGTAGCACACGATTTACCGGGAAGCACACTTACCAGGTTCAATTCCCATTGTCCAATGAGTTCCAATACTCACATGTAGCACATCCTTAACTCATGCCTAGGACCTCCATGTTAAAAGAAATGAACCCCCCTCACCAAAAAAAAAATACATGCTTCTATCTTAGATGTGTTCTTCCGTGGTTTATATTAGCAAAAGATTCCATTATGACAAGTCCACAAAGAGAAATCCTTCTAAATACAATAACCATCAAGAGAGGGAAGTATGGGGGAAGAGGAATTGAAAATACATTATATCTGAACCACAATGCAGCCCCTTAACAGATCGACCTAAAAAGAATTCTTACAAGCCCCTTGCTCCCACAAGGAAACTAGGAAAACGAACCTGTTCTATTAAAATATTTCACAAATTTAAAGGCTTACAATTCTGGAACTACACTACAATTTACAGTAACGAGGTCAAACATTTAGCAGGGATACGAAAGGCTGACAGACAATATAAGAATCATTAAAATTGAGAGCTAGTAGATAAAAAAAAAAGTGCCTTGAAATCTTTAAAGAGAATAATAAAATGAATAGTCTTTTAAAAAAATCATGTTCCTGAATTGCATATTCCAATTTACGTTGTTGCAAATGTAAAATTAATGATGTAAAAGGGAAAGCCAAGTTAACATTGTTGCAAGTGAATCAAGGAATGAATCAGCAAACAGAAAAGGACATTTAAAACGAAAGGTAATGCCTTGAAGCAGAAATCACTTCTTAGACAGAAAGACACAAGTAATTTAAAAGGCCACATGATCTTGCATTAATTTGTGCAAAATGTTGGTGTGGTCATGCATAGGTCAAGGCAAACAAAACCAGACCTCAAGTTTGGAACTAATTGTGCAAATATAAGTGTTTGCCATCTTCTTATTGTAATATACTAACAATGAAAAAAAAAATGTAGAATTGTTGACTATATTATACAAGATAATACCTGGATAGAAGTGAGTATTGCAGCTACATCGTATATAGGACTCCATTGATTTTGTAATATATCCAAACAAATACTTCCATCAGCATAAACTTATCACAGAAGAAAAACGACATTATTAGCAAGATAGGTAATTTATGTATAAGAAGATTAATCATTTCCACCTTAAACTTACTGTTTGGATGAAACATTCGGGAGACAAATCGTACAGTTGGTGGCTTGTTAGGATAATCCTCAGTAAACTGGAGAGTCAACTTAAACGTGCCTAAATAATTCAAAACGTGAAGACATTGCTGTGATAGGGCTAAGAGAAAAAAAATGTGATTTCCATGTATGTGAATAAAATTTACTTACTATGAGCATCCAATTTCATTTAATATTCTAACAAAATATCCCTCTCTAGTAAATGTAAATGCAATCTCTAACATTAACGTAACAAGAACAAAAGTCTTATTCCTCTGAGTCATCACCTGACAGAAACATAAACCAATATAAAAAGAAACAATATAAAACTAACGTATAACAATATAATAAACAGAAATTAAAATTAGTACCGCCAATCAGAAACCAAAAAGAAACAATGGTAGCAACGAAATTGTTCCAAGATAGAAGCCATGGTATAAGCAAGCTCATCTAAGATAACCTAACCAGTAGCGTTGCATGCAATGTAAAAGATGGCTAAATAACAGAGATGACACATGCATAAAATTTTTTCTAAGATATACTAAGAAGACAGACTCACCTCCATCCCACGGAGTATCATCAGGACTGCAATCCAAAGCAGACAAGAAAGCAGAAATTGCTTATCCATCCATACTTTAACAAAGTGGGGAGGAAAATAAAACCAAACGAAGTGACTATAATATATAAGTAAACAGCACAGTGCATCTTCTATCCAATTCAACTCACCCAAATATGACAGCATTCCACAGCATTATATTGTTATCCTGAGGGGCACCACTGATTCCTGCAGGTGGGTCCTGTTGCAGCCTCTTGAAATCTCTCATGAGCCTCTTCCTAGCCGGAGTCGACATTGCTACCACCAAGAAAAACTAACAGCCACAAGAGAGAAAACATGAAAGACTTCAATTCTCTTTTCAACAACAACAAAAATAAAGACAAAACCCAGTTCACCACTATATGCATAAAAACACAATTAAATATATATAATTCGAGAGTACAACTCGCAAAAATTTTGACAACCACATATGGCAACGACTCGCGCCAAATACATAAACATCAAATAAATTTTAACTAGTCTCTTACTAAAGCTTCATCATCCAAAACATAACAACAAACCCCAAAATTAGAAAAAGAAAAGAAAAAAAGAGTAGGAATTTCCAAGGAACATTGAAGGGGGCTTTGATGCAGATCCACCCTGTGTACCAGTCATCTACCGTTTAGGCCATAACAAACGCAAATTCAAACTAACAAAATGAATAAAAAGAATGATAAAAAAGCGAAGTAATTGAAAGTGAAGGTAAAATGAGAAGAAATTGAGTCACCGAAGTGTGTGAGTCTGAATGATGGCGAGTAAGAAAAGCAAGAGCAATGAAAGATGGAGGGTTGTGGGATCCAAAGTGGTGGCGGCAGAGAAAAAGCTATTGCTTCAATCTCACGACATTGATTGCAAGAGCTTAGAAGCGTGCCTTAACTGTGTCTGTCTCTGATCAACCTTCTCTCCATCCCGTTTATAATACGAAAATTATATTTTCATTTTCATTTTTTTACTCACATTTTTTTTTTCTAAAATGATTTAGTACGTGAAATTAATTAGTTTTAATAAAAAAATAATGATATATTAATTGATAATTTATATTAAATTATATAAAAATAAAAATAAAAAGTAAGAGTCATAATATTATTATTTTTATGATATTAATATTTTAATCAAAAATTTCGTCTACAAGAATTTTAAATTGAAAAAAAAAAACATTTAAACACATTCAGATTTTACCTTTTTACAAATAATAAACAACAACTCTTATTTCACCTTAATTATTACTTAATCTCGATAGGTATTATCATTAACTTGATATTGATAATTAACGAAATAAACTACATTGTTGATATTGAATGTTATGCCTCATTAACGCGTGTTTAAAATACTAAAACCATGAGAAATAAAAGCTTCAAAAATAAAAAATAAATAAATAAAAAGCAGACAACCCTTACATGTAAAATGTTAGCTAAGCATATGTAAAGAAGAGAAATAAAAGGTTACCCAACATCCATTTCTAGGAATCATCTTTGAATCAAATCATATCATTTATGTATTGATACCTACCTTTATGTATAAATAGAAAAACATTCAAATTAAATTAGAATATTAATTAAGATATTATATAATTTTCAAAATATATTAAAATATAAATTATTTAATTATCTTCTATGTTAGCGAAAATTGATATGAATAATTATTACAGTATAAAAGTTTAATTTGTTTGATGAAAATACTCATTGCGTAATAACAATAGCAACAGTATGATGTTTAATAAAAATTCCACTAAAGATATTTTTTTAATTATCAACTATCATGATAAGTATAGGATTAACTCTCTAAGTTATCCTCATAAATTCCAGTCTTTTAAATAAATAAACACTACTATTTGATTCAAAACTCAATCATATATTTCTTAAAACATATAAATTATTTATTGTTAAAAAAATTATACATAAAATATACACTGTAAGAAAATTTATAATTAATCATCAATTTTAATGATACAAAATATTTTTAAAGATAAATTTCCTAATTAAAAAATAATCTTTTTTTAATAGTTAATTTTAATAATTAATTTAATTATCAATTTATAATAAAAATTATTTAGTCACCAATTTAAAAATTAATTATAATTTTTATTAATAATAAAAAATATAATAATTATTAATAAATTTTCATTTATAAATTAGTTAATATATTAATTATATATATATATATATATATATATATATATATATATATATATATATTGTACCATAAAAACGTCCCTGTTGCGTTCCTTAATTTGGCTCTGTGTGGACGACAAAACATAAATCTTAATCAACATATTATCAGTTTCTCAATTATTTATCCAAATAAACAATGATTGATTGAGAGAGAAACCTAGATGTGTGGCACTGCTACAATACTATATCTATATATAAACAATACTCTTCAAATATCACCCTACATGTAAAATAATTAATTTATTATATCATACAACTTTTTCGGTTTAAGTAATATTTTTAAATTTTATATTGTTGTTTATTTCAAAATTTCATGTCGAAAATAGTTCAGTAAATTAATCCTAGTCACCTAAATTTAATTCACAAAATCTTTTGCTAGAACCCACCTCTTATATAAATCAGTGTTAAATAGTAATCTATATTATGGGGTTTAAAGAGCTTACTTTTTTATTTAATTTAATTTTATGGTATAAACACAGGAAAAGAGTTTACAAGAAAGAATAAATTATAATTTTAACTTATCTAAACAAACTCCATAGAATAACTTTAAAATAGCTTAAGACTTCGACATAAAAAAAATATTATTTGTTTTTTTATTCATAAGAACTTATTTGATAAGCACTTATCAAACAGTTAAAAATCATCTTTAAAAGTCGTTTAAAGTTTTCCAGATATTCTATACAAAAATTAAAACAATCAGTTGTAGTTAAAATAAATTTAAAACATGCTTAAAATAAATTATTTTACTTTTTCAAAAACTCAACTATTTTACTTACGGGGATTGTTTTTATCATTGTAAACAAAAATAAATAATTTCTTATTTAAATGTTATATTGGTTGTTTTGATAAATTTACTTTACCGTTTTCGTCTTTAAAAGTTGTTTTTTTATCATTTTTGAATTCTCTACAATAACATTGTAATATTTTCATTCTTACAATGAAGATCTTAATTATTACTAGTAAAAGATAGGATAGCTACAATGTCATATTATCGCTTAATTATATAATTACAAAGACGGGTGCTAACACACTAAAATTACCTAAAAAATATATTTACATTTAATATTTTGATTTCATAAAATAAATAATTACAATTTAGAAATTGTCCTTGATTATAATTAAAGAAAAATTGCACGAATTTAAATATAAATATATTTTTCAAATAATAACATTAAATAAGATTTTGATAAAAAAGAGTTATTTACAAATATTAATTTTTTATTGAATTCAAAGACATGAAATTTGTATATTGTATAAAAAGAATTTTATAGAGCTTTCAATAATTGCATATCCAATATAAAACCAAGTTATAGAACTTTCAAAATTGAAGGTATTATACAAACTCAAGTACTAGAGTTTCAAATTTATATGCACAATGGCTACCTATGATCAATACCAAAAGTTAGATGAAATATTTCAAAGGGACAACTTGGATAACCACCTAACCGAAGTTCATTGAACTTTCTTACTAATACAAAATATCAAAAGTTGAAGCACAAGCTCAACTCAATTGAACTAAACAAAGAAACATTAAAAACAGTAAATTAAATACAAGGCTCAAAACAAACATTTTTATCATTCATTGGATAAAAATATAATATTACCAGATTACAAGGGACAACTTCGTGTAGTCATCCAAAACTTTGAAAGATAGACAAAAACTGTCAAATACATTTAAAATGCACGCCAAACTAATACTTACAAAATGAATAAGTATGAAATAAGATTATATTTTAGAATCATTCCACTTTGATCCGCATCAAAAGATAACTGAAAAATTCATCAACAGTTTGGACAACAAAAGCCAACTCAAAATTATCTTATGTGAACAAAGAAAGTCAAAGTGCACTTTGACAATAATTTTTATAACGGGACAGCTAAAAATATACCCATATGGAATTTGGGCAGTGCACTAAAAAAATCAAAGTACAATTTAATAATTCCAGATGGGACAACTCAAAATATACCCTTATGAAACGTCCACTGTGAACCAAATAATAAAATTGTTATGCGCCAATTTCATTCGGTGTGTATGTCCAACTCAAGTTATAGGGTCCTAAAATTGAAGCCTCAGCTCAAATTCTATGGACGACTAAAACAATAGATGTGTATGAACACATATTTCAAATTGTGCTCCCTCAGTCTCAGTATAGTCTCAGTATAGTTGCACACCCAATATTCCAATTGTAATCTCCTAATATCATTCTGTCTTAGGGAATTGTCACAAATAGAATAAAACATTCATCTCACAATTCAAATACAAACACATGAAATTTGTATTCTAAATAAGAAGAATTTTATAGAAATTTTAAAAAACTTGGAGGTCCAATATCAAACCAAGTTATAGAACTTTCAAAATTGGAAGCACTATGCCAAATCAAGTACTAGAGTTTCAAAATTATATGCAACACTTACCCGTGATCAATACCAAAAGTTGGATAACACATTTTAAAGGGGCAACTTGGATAACCACCAAACCGAGATTCATTAGACTTTCTGACCAATACAAGATATCAAAAGTTCAAACACAAGCTCAACTCAATTGAACTAAACAAAGAAACATTAAAATCAGTAAATTCAATACAAAACTCAAAACCAACCTTTTATCCTTCATCGAATAAAAATATCATATTACCATATTATAAGGGACAACTTCATGTAGTCATCCAAAACTTTGAAAGATAGACAAAAACTGTCAAATACATTTAAAATGCACACCAAACTAATACTTACAAAATAAATAAATATGAAGTAAAATTATATTTTAGAATCATTCCACTTTATCTAACAACGCATCAAAAGATAACTGAAAAATTCATCAACAATCTGGAAAACAAAAGCCAACTCAAAATTATCTCATGTGAATGATGGGATTACTCCCTTAAAATCTATGAAAGGAGTAGGATGTTGTATCTCTACTTATCATTATTTCTTTTCTTTCTTTTCTCTCAATATTTTCCTCTTTTCTTTTAAACTTTGCATCTCTTCTTACTCTCTTTTTCTTTATATTCTTTTTTCTCTTTTTTCTCCTTCTCTTTCTCGAGCTTCTCCTCTTTCTCTCTTTCTCTCTTTATTTGAGCTTTTTCTTTCTTTAAGCTCTCTCTTCTTTTTCTCTTTCATCCTCTTGTTCCTCTCTCATTTCATTCTCAAAATATTCTCTTTCCTAGTACTTTGTTCACTAAATTCTTAATCTTTCCTTCTCTTCTAACTCCCTCAACTCTCTTAGTTTTTCTTCCTTCCTTCTGGCTATCTCAATTTTCTTTTTCTTTATCTCACGATCATAATCAAAGGTAGGTGGTATGAATATTCTTCCCATGCATCCTCTCAACTCACTCCAATTTTTAGTCGAAGATTTTCTTTCTTTTTCCACTTTTACTGCCTATAATCCCACCACTCTCTTGCACATTACTTTCCTCACCAGATTCCATAGTATACTTTCAAAAAATGTTTAAGTGTGTGAAAAACCTGACCAAAGAAAGGGCATCTAAGTGTTTAAAGATTTGCATCTAGATATCACAATTATAAAACATAAACCCAACATGCATATCACAAGCACAAAACTTGTACATAGAAAACATAAAGAACAAGAAAACATAAAAACAGGAAAACATAAACTAGACAAGAATGACCTCACCCTACACGTTAAGAAGCTATTACATACCAAGCTAAGGTTAGGATTGCTCTAAAGCATTTTTCCACCTAAGCCAAATGAAACAAAAACTGAAATAAGAAAATTGCACCACAAAATTCCGTGATATCAAAACAAAAATGAAAAAAATAAATAAAAATAAAACTGGATGTTGGTTGCTTTTCATATATATCTCTCTTGGTCCAACCCACATCTAGATCTCTTCCTCTAGTGTTTCTTGCAATTGTAGTCCCAGCTCACTCCTACAAGTCCTCTCGGAAAGTCACTCAAATGTCTTTCCTCACAGTTCCTCCTTCAACTATACCTTCAAGAGTTAGATAATCACCTACAAAGTTGCTAAATCAGTGAGTTTCAAGCCAAATGAACCAAGAGCACTCAAGTTCTTCCACATAAGAATAGCAAAGCAGAAAAAATCAAGAAAAGCTCAAATGGAAGAATTGCACAACATCAAGTGAAAGATTGAATGACAAACTCAAGGAATTATCAAGGAAGACAAGCAAGAAAGAAAAAGGTAAAACATCAAAGGATGACACACAAAAGAGAACCTAAGGAATGTGTCTAGAACAAGATTAACAAAACTAAAATCAAAAAGACACAAAACAAGTTGAATCAAGAGCATATGCAATTGAATTTGAAGATGATAGTAGTATATGTGCTACACTCTTAGCACACTAAGGAAGAAAACAAATTCCAGAGTCCTACAATACTTTTCATTATTATTTTTTTTTCAGATTCGTTTTTTTTTCCAGCATAATCTTTTCATTGATTTTCTTTGTTTTCTTGCAACTCTCAAAGACTTTAAGAACAACTCACAACAGTGTCAATGTACTACTTCCAATTTAGTGATCAAATGCATATGGCAAAGGAAAAATGATCCAACTTAAAAACAATTCAGAAGGCAAACAAAAACAGATCTTGGCAGTGCAGTAATCAAACAACAAAACAGTTTCACACAATCAAAACTGAATTGGTGACAGATGACACAGCTGCACTAAAAAAAAAAATCAACAGTGTAATAACACAGAAAGATGCATACGATTTTTGAAGCATTGATGCTGGTCAAATTAGTCATAAACTACGACATTCAACTCACAACAGAGTGGCTACTGCAGAAAAGAAAATCAAGCTGCAAAACTCACAAGTAAGCCCACAGTTAGTGCACACATATATCAACCAAACCAAGAAATTTGCCAACACAATCAAGGCAAGAATGAAGCTGCAGATATATGACAAGATGCACAATCTAGGCTAATCACACAACAACAAAATGTGATTAAGCAGACACACAAATAAAGCAAATGCAGTTTCCATTCAGATTCAAATAGCCAGAGACCAATCAATATTTTCAAAATCTGGATATGATTCAATCATATAAAAGTAATCAGACTATGAACACAACCAGATCACTTTCAACCAGAGCATCAAACTCAATCAAAAAGACTAGTCCAGCAGCAACAATTTACCACAGAACCAAAATTCAATCATCTGTGAAGGAATAGAAGATTGCACTAAACAAGATACTGATAATGCCTATGCTTTCAGCTAAACCAGAATCTCATGAATACTCTGAACACATCCACATTTCAACAACTCAGATATGGTTTGGTCAACAACAATCATTGGCAAGCACTTAGTTCACAATCATACGAACATCAAATAGAATCAAAAACAGCAGTAGAAACAAACAAATTGGCAGAAGAAAATAAACAGAAACATGATTTTCAGATTATTTGTTCATGATCTAAGAACAAATTCAGAACTCAACAAAATAGAAAACTAGACAACCGAAATCAAAAAACCAACTGAGCAAATGCGAAACAAAACACAAATTAAGCGCACTTCTATGGAATCAACGAACATGTAAAACAGCTACACAAAAACCTAAGACAAAACATGATTCGAAAAAATTAAAACTAAGTAAGAAAACGAAATTAAACCTAAGACATGCATTTGAACGGCATATTAGGCAGCTTAAGACATGATATCATAAGTATTGATTCAAGAATATTCGGAACAAACAAATTTGATGCAAGCAATGATGTCAATAAACACACTGTAACAACATTGTAACTCGAGAGGATTTTAGGAAACGGGGAAACTCAGTTCATTTATATAAAAGAGGTTCATAGCAACTACATTAAGAGCGTTAATTAACGTACATCCAAAGATTGAGATCCGACATGAGAGGCAGAAGAAGAAGAGCTATCGAGCGACAATGCTTGCTTTGCCAAACACAATGCCTGAAGATTGAAGAAGAGAGTGAGTGAGGAAATGTGTGAAAAAGATTGGTAATTGAAATATGATGAATATGAAGAGACAAACCAAGTGTCGGAAAATGTGTTTCGGGCGACAAAATCGATCTCGCAGTTGAGTTCGATGAGAGCAACTTTGGCGGGGTTTGGGCGAGGGCGAGCAAACCTTCGGAGGCGATTCGAGAGGATTTTTTGGAAGCCAAAACTTTTCCCCTTTTTTCTGAGTTCCTTCTGAGCAGCGTCAATGTCCCAATTGGAATCCACCAGAGCGGCTTTAACGTCCTTGATGGGAGCGCTTGTTCTCTCTCGCAATTGCTTTATCCGATTCACGTTCTCCGAAGACGCAGAAGAAGAATATGAACGATTCCGGCTTATGAAAACACAAACACGTTTTGCGGCTCCATAGAAGGCCATAGCGAAAGAGAAAGTGAAGCTCAGTTGATGAAATGCTAGCTAGGATTTATCAACATTTTCCTCTTACACACCAACTCTCTCTGTAAAATCCATGATTAACAATGGAAAGGTAGAATTTTTTTCCAAGGTATCAAAGTTACAGTTTTTTTTTTCTTCTTCCCAAGTATAATTAAAAAAATTGAAATGGTGAAAAAAAAATTTAAAAAGTAATTTTCTGGTAAATTGTATACAAATTATTAAACTGAATATCAGTAACCCGCGCTAAACCACTGCAAAAGCGCAAACCTTGTTAAATGAAAAACAGAACACGGTTTTTGACATTGAAATCGTGAACCATTAGTAACTTATCTAATAAGCAACTAATTTCGCCATAAAAGAAACCCCTTCCCTAAACCTAGATAACAAAAACCTCACTCCCAAACGAACAATCAAGAACTCACAAAAAATAAAATAAACTTGTCCCTACACTTCGCAATAACACTATTCCCCACTCGACCTCACGCGTTCGAGAAAAACAACTCCAACAACAGAATATAAGAACTGAAGAATCAATCAACACACACAAAAAAACATAAAAAACATAAAGAAAAAAGGGTAATCACCTGAAGGGAAAAAAGAAAAAATCAATGCATGGTTGGCACGATACCCCGTCGAATAACGGAATTGGAGAGGCTAAAGAAAGAAGAAGGGAGCTTCTTGAACATTCCGATGACGCCCCTACGAAACCCTAACCATCAACGGCAAAAGAAGAAGAAGCAGCATTTCCTCCCAATCGGGGGCAAGCTTGAGATACATTTTATAATATGCTTAACAGAACACATGCAATTCGAACGAAGTTTTGTCGGGATGAAAGTCACTCCGTTGGGTTCAATGCCCGCTAGTCCCATGCATCATTCCTTTCTGTTGGTCAACAACCAATCACATATCACTCACTACTCCTACATGAAGAGACTCTCTTTCTGTCCGGAGAGAATATTTTTTCTCGATCAATGTCCGATAAATTCACTTATTTCACATAACTATTCTGGTCATGCCTTTTTCTCTTCTTATTTTCTATTTTCTTCCACTACTTTTTTTCCTTCTAGATATACAAGTGCGTCTCTTTTGCTTCTATCTAACAAGGCCCTTTGAAAAGGACGGTTTCGGTGAGAGCAAAGACAAATAAAAAATTAAACGCTTTGTGAAATGAAAGGAAAAGAAGGAGGTTCCACTAGGTAATACAAAGGATTTCGTAATTTAGATTTCATTTTTTATTTTATTATAACTATTTTTTAATGGAGGTGTATATTTACTTTTGCACCCCTGGTTTTATTGTAAATCCAAAAATAATAAAAAAAATAATTGTTGATGAATAAAAAAAAAGAAAAAAGAAAAACAGTTTTATAAAAAATAGAAAAAGATAATGGTTAATTTTAAAAAATTTAATAAATAATTACAGTGTAAGGTATAATTAATATTATGAAATGTGGATACGGAGAGAATTCTCTTTATATTGTTGATAAATAAATAAAAAGAAAAAAGATAAACTGTTTTATAGAAAATAGGTAAAAGAAACAATTAATTTAAATAAGTTTAATAAACAATTATACTGTAAAATAATATTTTGATATTATGACCGTTAAAATAGAGAAATCCTCCTTATATTGTTGATGAATAAAAAAAAGAAAAAAGATAAACAGTTTTATAAAAAATAGGTAAAAATAACAGTTAATTTAAAAAAAATTAATAAATAATTATATTGTAAATGATATAATTGATATTATGGTAGTTAAAATAGAGCATTCCCTCTTTTATTTTCACATTTCAAAATACAAATTTTAGTCTTTAAAATATAATTATTTATTAAATTTTTTAAAATTAATCGTTATTTTTATAAATTTTTTATAAGATATTCTTCTCTTTCTTTACTATATATCAATCGTCATGCTTTTATCTTTTCTTATATATTTAATTCTATTTTTAATAAATATAATTTTATTTTATATATTAACTTAATAACATTATATTATCATCATTTATTAGTATAATATCACATATATTTAAAATGCGTATACACATACGTGACAGTGTCTATGTATATGTTAATATTAATATTAATATATATATATATATATATATTAAAGAATAAAATAAATTTATGTATATGCTAATATTAATATATATATATATATATATATATATATATTAAAGAATAAAATAAATTTAGAAATAACTGTCAATATGATATACACGTATGTATTGACCGTAAAAGTAACTTAAAAAGTTATTAGTTTATAAAATATCAAAATAAGGAAACTTTTATATATATATATATATATATATATATATATATATATATAATATAATATAATTTTAGTAAAATAAAAAAAATCCTTATATTGTTTAAAAAAGAGTAATAGTTTTAATCCTCAAATCGAGTGCAAAGCATTTTAAAATATTTTTCATCATTATAATATTTTTCACTCTAATTTCACATAAATAGAATAAGTAACCAACAAATTTTCATTCTAATATTTAGTCTTATATCTCTTACATTTATCCATTCTAATATTTTCATTTTATTAAACCTTTTCTAATGGCCAAAGGATCTTAAATCTTTAGAAGATTAAATTTCCTTTACAAGCTTCCATTCATACATAATAATATTTTGGTTAATTCCAAACACACTCCAATCAATTATTTTGTACAAAATCCTAATTTGTGGGTTATATAATATGAAATCTCCATTAAAGGAAACATAAGTTTTTCATAATAACCTTCGTAATTACACAACTTTTCATATGTTTTAATTAAATTAATTAATTAATAGTGTTATGTCCTAAAATATTTCAATCATCACATTATTTTTTTATTAATGAAACAATGTTATTACCATAGTCTTAATTCTTACTATTAATTAAAATATTTTAATATTTAGTAAATGTGATCTTTTAAATATTTAATTTTGATGCAGTAATATTTTCTTAAAAAAACTTATTACATGAAAAATTGATAAATTCTTAAATAAATATTTATTAGTAGTGTAAGCCTTTCCAAATTTCTTTATTATACAATTGATTACCGCTTAAAAGAAAGATGAAACTATTGATTAGCAATATCTACATTTCTAAATTTTCATATTTATAACCTCTTTGGATAATGTAGTAAACGTGTTGATAGTCTTACTAATTTAAGAGTGAAGTCTAAGCAAGATTTTATTATATGGTTAGATGCTCTAAATCATATTAAATATATTTTGAATATTTACGCATTTTTCAAATATGTACAATATTATATTAATAGGTGATGATAATATAATGTTATTAAGTTAGTATATAAAATAAAATTATATTTATTAAAAATAAAGTGGAATATATAAAAAAATATGAGAGAATAATTGTTGATAAATAAAAAGAAGTTTGTAAAAGTAACAGTCAATTTTCAAAAATTTAATAAATAATTATATTTTAAAAATTAAAATTGATATTTTGAAATTTGGAAACAAAAGAGATAAACTTCTTTATATATTGTTATATATAGAAAAAAAATTGTTGGTATTAAATGTATATGGTTGGTCATTATATTAGTATCGAATCAAATTTGTTTATAATATGGACTACAATTTATTAAGGTTAGAAAATTGACTTATAATATTATAAAATTTAGTAATTCTAAACAACCAAAATTTAATTATTGAAATAAATTAATAAAAGTATTTGTAAGAGAAATAAAATTTGAAAATTAATAAAAATAATACGCATGTAATTGATTATGTAATATTTTATAATTACTAATTAAAACAAAAACTATATAATAAATAGAATGTTATTATTTAACAATAAATATTTTACATTGTTTTCGATCTTTATCATTGTTAATAAAAACAAACTTCCAAAATGATGCAACCAATTTCAACTACTAGAATAAATTCTTACTAAAATAAAGTATTGTAGTTAAATAAGATAAAAAAAAAATCAAAATGTATGAACTAAACACGTTTTGGATTTTGATTGTCGTTTCATCCTAAGTTTGACACTTAAAAAAGCAATTATTCAAGATTTAGTAAATGATTTCTAGACAAGGTGACTAAATGGGAAACAAGTTGAAGTAATAAGAAACAAATTAAAAACCTAAGAACAAATGTAATCTCTAAATATATTGCGAGTTTTTAATAATAACAAAAATGTTTTTAAATATCAATAATTGAAATTGAAGTTACAAAAATTAAGATTTTAACGCAAAATCAGTTTAAAGTATCGACTAGATGACTATAATAAAAATATATTAGACAAATATAACATTATACATTAGACAAGTATGTCCATATATAATACAAGATATTAGACAAGTCATTCATAATTAATTAAACGAATATATTTGTATACATATTAGACTCTATTAATACGCATTATTTAATTAGACAGTTTTGCAATACACATCAGATGAACGTATTCATACATTAATTAGATCGTTTTAATAATATACATTAGACGAATGTGTGTCCATATATATTGATTAGATGAGTCTAACAACACATACCAGACAAGTCAAAGAAGAACGTGGAACAAAGATAGATATAAAGATACCACAGTCGAGAAGATTGATGAGTCAACGAAGATTCCCACAAGATATCAATCTTCGATAAAAAAACATTGTTAGATGACAATAATTAAGGACAATTTCTCTAAGTGAATTCAAAATTCAATATTAATCATCAGTGTTTACATTTGTACGTGGTGACCTATGTATCTCAAAGCAAGGCCTAAAGATGTTGGACCCATAATAAATGTGAAGATTCAATTGTTGCAAACATGAAGCTCAATGAGATGAGCTCACCTAGGGAGCATACAAAATATTTTATGAGTGTGCTCCAAGCCACGATATTCATTTCCTTTGAATTCCAAACTTCATGGAACAAGAAAAGCTTTGAGGAGATTTGATTTTTGAAGTTTTTGGGCCTTGACCTTGTCATATGTCATTTAAATTCAATGACTTCTCCTTAGGTTCTTCTTGTATTGAATCTAAAAGGTAATCCTCTATCATTGACTTTTTAAATCGATTTACGTTGATTTTATTAAAAAATTAATTATAAACTTAAAAATATGATTATTTTTTCCCTCAACCTCAAAATTATTTTAATTCAATATACATTTAGTAATATTAAAAACCACAAAAACAAAAATCAACTTTTGCATAAACACAAATTTAAAATCTATTATATATTATCTATTATCCATTATAATATAAATAAATATATATTAGTAATTTTACCTTCTTGCCCATGTTTATTTTGCTGACAAATGTTTAATCATTTAATATTGTTAATTTACTCTTTTATCCATTTTGTTGTCACATATCTATGAATAATCAATTTATTCTATTTTTTTCTATACATTTTTTATTTTTTTATGATTTATAATTATTTTCTAAACTTATAAGTAATTGTTCAAGTTAATTATATTTAAAATTTAATTATACACTTAAAAATATTTTTATTTATTTGCTCATACGTCTTTATTTTGATATAATATATATTTACAAAGACAAAAAAGAAGAAGCAAACACTAATAATGCACAGTCATAGGTTTGATTCAACTAGCAAATTCTTTTAAAAAAAAATAAAAAGAGTTTGCTAAAATCATTTTTAAAGATAATAGTTAGAGAAGATTAGCCCTCGCTAAACTAATTTGAAAAAGTAATATAAAGGGAGGTCAAAATTTTCACTAAGATAGAATAATTTCTAACACAGAAAAATATTTTAACAAATGATATATAGAGAGCTAGACCCTTGTTAACTTAAAACTAATTTTAAAAAGTAATATAAAGAGAGGGATATGCCCTTGCTAAACTAAAGTCAATTTTTAAGAATATATAAAAAGGATCGGACCATCGCTAATGGATGAAATTTTATTTATTTAAATTGTAATATTTTATAGTAAGAATACGCTTCAAAGTATTTAATTAAAAAAAAAAAAACTATAAAAAGTTTGATAAGGTAAAATATCATTTTAAAGAATAATATTTAGAGGGCTAGACTCTTGTTAAACTAAAACTAATTCATAAAATAATTTAAAGAGGAATCAAAACTCTTGATAAAATAAAATTAATTTTTATAGCAGATAATTATTTTAAAAATAAAATAGATGGAGAGGGTTATACCCTCACAAAGCCAAAAACTAATTTAAAAAAATGATATAAAGAAAGGGTTAACCCGTGACTAAGAGAAAATTAATTTTTAAGATATGTAGAAAGGGTTAGGTCCTCGCTATGGATTGAATTTTTATTTCTTGAAATTATTAAAATTTTGTATGTAGTAAGGTAGTTATTATCTTTCTGTTGAGACCAAAATGCCGACACTATTTGTTTTTAATTTTTTTCCATGCTATTTTTTCCTTACTAAATGAATGTATTTTTTAGTGATATATATATATATATATATATTAATATTAAGTAATTTTGTTTTGTTATAAGCCAACAAGTTTTTCAGAGACATCAATTATATGCAAATAATAATTAACTGGACATTCATGATAATAGAATTTTAAGGAAAGTGATTTTGTGAAACTTTAGCAACAAAAGATCAACACAGTAAATTTCTTTTTGTACTTCCATAATATCCAAGAAACACACAAGATCAGAAACCACCGGATTCTATTTAACTAGAAGACAATATTAATAATGTGAGAGTTCTGTCAGACTTTGAATGAAGTTGTTTAAGTGCTAGTGCCCACTCGCGCCCTTCGCAATCAATTTCTTCGATCACAGGGTTTTTTCCTTCTAAAGATATATTTTTACGTAACTTTTTGAAGCAATGTAAGCATATTTAAAGTAAACCTCTCACTAAGTTAAGAGATATTAGTGAATGTAGCTTTTCTTTTCTATAAATGGGCCAAACAATATGTAATTTGAAGGCACGTTTAGTTAAGTTACGACAAGTTTTGCGGGAAAAAGGTCTTATTACAATTGAGGGTATGTAATTTAGCACAGATAATATATTTTTTCTCAAAATTTAAAATAAAGAATTTAGCCAGAATAACTTTAAGATGTGTCATTACAAACCCTTTAATATTGGATAAAAAGATTAGTAGTTTATATAGACTTTTTTTTCTTATATTACTAATATTTTATTTAAAGAAAAAATTATAATAAAATCATTACATCTTCAAATAAACAATATATAGATAAAATTAATAAAATAGGTTTATCTCGATAAACTAATCTAAATAATTCATACATTAGATTTTCTTATCAACAATAAATAATACATAAATTATAGTAAATACTTGGTGTTCTAACTTTTTACACCATCAATAGTCACGAAAAAATTTAAAACAAGACGCAAGATTAGTATGGCCTCTTTCACAAAAAGGATAAGAGATATTTGTATAACATAACACTAAGGCATACACATAAATAAAAAACAACCACCATTAATGTCATTGGATATTAGGTCTAGTCTCTCTCGATTAATTAGATGATTAACAATATTCAACTAAAGTGTTCCTTCACTATCTTAGCACAAATAATTTGTAGTGGATTCCTTTTTGTCAGTAGTGCAAAAAATTTCTCTTTTGTTGTAATTTCCCTTATCACTTATCCTTTTTGCTCATTGAAAATTCTCACAAATTCCATACAATGAAATGCATATAATGTGCTATACAAAAAGGAAAAAAAATCATCTCTCTACACAGATTGAGTTTAGTTAATGCATATTTAAATTTACATCCTCTAGACTGTGTGTTGTTAAAAAGATCACTAAGGTTGTTGTCTCCCTCTACCCACCTGGCTTGCCTCCAAAAATTATGTGATTGCACATTTTCAAATTATAATACAGTCATCATGATTTTAGGTCAATTGATATTCCACAAAACCAGGTAGTATTGCCTATTAAGAATGTAATAAGATTATAAGTTTGCATTCTTGATCCTATTGCTACTATTTTCAAGTAAAATCAAACTGATAAAACTTAGGATTGCATAATTCCCGGCAAAAAAGTTGCAACCCAAACTCCTAGGATAATGTGATCCCTAAAATCAAACATGTAAATTAACCAAAACCAAATAATGTGCATATGAAGTGCCTACGATTCCATTTCGATTTATAAATATGATTAATACATGATGTTAACAATCAGAGGTAAGGATATGAGTACTCACGATTACTCGTTAATAACACTTGCAACGAATAGTTAGTAATTGCGGTATTTATTATTTGCGGGTAACGAAGATTTTAATATCTGCTTATAAATATATAGATACTATCTGTATAATTGTGAGTATCCGTTATTTGTAAAAATATTAAAATTATATGTTATTAAGTTAAATTTAATAAAAATGAAAATGAAAATTTAATTCATATTATATTTATTTTTTTTATAATTTTATTTAAAAATATATGTTTATTAAATATTCGCAGGTATGCGAGTATCCACATGTACCCATGGATTTTAAAAAAATTCACGAGTATTTTTTAAGTGGATATCCAACGAGTAAACAAATGGATAATTGGTGATTTTTTTTTTCAAGTCGAGTTATGAGTAAACATTATCTGTCTTCACCTTTGTCATCCCTAATAGGGATGAATATAGATAATTTTTTTAAAGATCCAATTTAGATTCACATAATTAAATTAGACTTTAGATTAATATGTTATTGTTATAAAACTAGTTTAAATGTTTTTAAAATTAATATATAAATATTTGGATCACCTTTTAAATCTAAATCCACTTCTAAATTCATATTTTTAATGAAATTTAATTTTTTTTATAAATCTAATTTTATTTGAAATTTTATTTTGAAAATAAAATAAAATTTTCATCTAAAACATAAATATAATAAAAGGTCAAATTATATATAAAATATTAAAAAATATAATATTATAATTTAATAATATTTAAGCATAAATATAATAAAACGTTAAATAATATATTAAATATTAAAAAAATTAAAGAGTAAAGACAATTTATTATATAATATTTTTTTTAACATTAAAACGTGGTAAATGTACCACTCCTTGTATCTATGCTTTCCTTGGAGGTTGTGAGTCGAGGAGCGCGGCGTTGTAGGGGCAGGGCACGAGAATATTTGCGAGAAGAGAGTGCTTGAAATGGAATTGGAATCGAAAGGAAGATCAAGTTCAAATTAGGATCATATTATTTTTTGATCTGAATATAGTTTGGATTTAAAATTTGGATTTTTCTAATTTTCATGATCTATATAGCTATAACAGACATCTGATCAGAAAATATTATGAAATACAGATTAGAAACAAAAAAACAGGTCTAATTAAACGGATTCTTAACCGACCAAAATAAAGCAAAAGTGGATAAGATTGAGACAAACAGATTTTTTATCCAAACCAAATAAAAAAACTACAAATTACATGTTCATATCAATTCAAATCAAACTCACAAAACTGACATTTTAATGATTTAATACATTTTAATGATTTAATACATATAACTGGATACAAGTACCATTTCGAGTAAAAGAATCTCGCATTTATTAATTATTAACGTGCAAATCTTAGGTTAAAATAGTTTAAAAAAACTTACAAATCACCTTGACCTGGTCTCTCAGTTCCGTCTTATACGGAACAAGTTATAATTATTGACTCATTTATGTTTGACAATCTGTCTCATCTGATCCGTAGTTGTAACTTTATTTATCATTATTTTTCATGTAAAGTGAAAACTTTTTTTATTTCATTAGTTTAAACCACATTTTCAAGTAAGAACATTATCGTTTTTACTCTCAATAATCACCTTATTAACATAGAAATAATTTAACATAGCGAACACAAGAGTATAACATAGAAATTCCAAATACGAAAAGAAACCACAACCGTAGAGAATCATCATTAAGTGTAAATTTGTACAGTACATAGAAAACACTCTTAATCCTTTGCTTTCAAGTACACTCATTCTTCAGAGTAATAATTGAACTGCACTTCATAATACTCTACTACTATAAGAGGATAAGAAAAATCAAATACTAATATAAAATATCTTTGATTTAAGAAAGAAACATCATGGACCTAGATCTAATTATATACTCACTATTATCTCCTCTCTAACTTTAACTTATCTTAAGTGATCAAATTTTTCGAGATGTATTATATTGATAAGCACAAAATGACGCAAGTTATCGAATAAATAAAATAATGTATACTGCAAACGAGTTAAATGGTCAGTTAATCATAAATTGTTATACAGTAAATTTTATAATTAATAACTAAATTAAGAATGAAGTTAATTTGAAATTAATGGCTACTTGAGTAAAACTTTCTACGTTCTTAAAAGTAAGCTATAAGTTTAAATAAAAAAAGTTTCTTGCATGGCACGCGCTCGTGATATCGCTTGAAAAGTAGAAGGCTGCGCTAAGATGCTTTCGATATCTGTTGTGTTTGAAAAGTCCAGGAGACTGCCACAACCAGTAGTATTTTGCTTGTTCATCAAGAGAAGACTCCTATTCTTACTTCGACACTCCAACATTACTTCCTATAAATTCAGATCTCTTCGTTCTTCTCTTTCCTCACTTTCTCCCTTCTCTGCTACTATTCAGAGAGTCATCATGTACGCTGATTATTCACTATACGTGTGTTACGTGGTTCCTTCACTTTAACGTTATTATCACATATGTCTTGTTTTGATGACAGTTCAAAATGGGGTTCTCCCACTATGCTGAATTTGGTACGTGGTACTTCTGTAACTATGTTATCATCACTTAACATTATAGTTCAAACTCAAGTTTCAACTGATACCAAAGTTTTGTTTTCTCTCTTTTTCAAAATTGGTTTTTATGATCTAAATAATGTGTGGCCAGTGATGTGTTGATATTGCCGACATTGGCTGATAATATTATCTTTGATAATGACGTGAACAATTATCTGAGGCCTGCTAACACTTTTCCTTGCGTTTGCTACAATGATCTATCATTTCACCTTCTCATCTGTTTCCTATCATAAAAGTTGTTTAGGTTCGCTATGTCTCGTGTTTTCTTTTCCTCAAAGTATCTTTTTCTATTTTAAACAATAATTTCATCTGTTAACTGTGAGGTGGTGATACATGGACACTGTTAACTTATATATAGCCTTGCAATGCTATATATACTCTTTTATTATATTTGTCATTGCCTATCGTTCTTTTTATTCTAGATGATAAATAATTTGAGGTGGTCCATGCATATTTTCTAAACGTGTTTTCTGTTGATAAAATGGCGCTAACCATGTTTTTTTCTTTTTAAAGAAAGTTTCAAATATGTCTTGAGCACTTCATTATTTGAGATCAACTTTGTTTTAGTTGTCACTATCGTTTTAGTTGAGCTAACCCTACTGTTTTTAGAATTCACTATCCTCCATAATCACACTCTTTTTGGCGTATAATTTTGACCTAGGTGTGCGTGGTGTAGAGTATATGGAAACAGAGGAACGAAACTATTTTCAAGAACAATAAATCTAATGTAAATAAGATTCGATGCTTATGTGATGGAGAGAACAAGGCTACATAGGAGTGTATGATTATAGGTGTAGCAAGGAGTATTCATAGTATGGGGGCAAGATGAACATGGTTAGAGGATAAAAGCAACCAAAGAGAGAAAATTCGCTATAGCAGGTTTTGATTCATTTGGAGTATAGATACTAATTAATAATGAGATTACAAAAATCAATTATTGATGCAGGACAACTAGGAATGCCTTTCTAGTTAACGATAAAAAACTATATATAGGGCATTTTTTGTGTTGTGGGGGTGTATTTTGTGTGCAGGTGTACAAAGTCACAGTCAACATTACTGGAAGGCTTGGGAAAAACCTATACAATATCAAAACTGCAAAAATGAAAGAAAGGAGGAAAGATGAGCGTTGAACAAAGCATCCCCTGGAAAGATGGATAAAAGAGACACAGTGATTTGCATCAGTGACACAATATTGCTAGTAATTTGAGCTAAAACAAGTAAATGTGTGTACAATCTTGTTCAAAGAGTGAAACTGAAAGAGAAAATTAAATGATATTCTGAATTGTTATTTTAGTTAAATTTGTGTTGGAGTAGGGACAATGATGTTGTAAATGACACTAGGAGGATATATGATCGTAACTGACTAACCCTATTATATATTTTATTAAAACATTTATTTTGATGATAAAAAAATATCTATTTCATATTCATTTTAAATACATCAATTTGATTTAATTTTCATATTCCAATTTAAATTTATATTATTTTCACATGGTTAATAAAATCATTTTTTTCTAAATTAAATTTATGTTTAGGTTTGAATTTTGTATAACATACGACCTGATCAAACTCAAAATAACATGAGCTTGAGCTTGATTCAATAAATCCAATCGAATATGTGCTATACTTGATTGAACTCATACTAATTTAAGTTTAGCTTAACCCAACTGACCAAAATTTGACTAGGTTCAATTATATCTAACATGAACTCAATTCGGCCTAATGTAAAATAATATAAACTCATTCAATCTCACATGGACTTGACTTAGTTCTAGGTTGGCTTGGGCTACACTCAATAAATTCAATCAAACTTGATCAAGAATCAACCTCTTTTGTCTTAAGTTTAACCTAACTCAATATATATAGACGCAACTCGATCTTGTACAAGCTAATCCTAGCCCGACCTAATTCTAACTTACTTGGACCCAACTTACATAATAACTTGAATGAATCCAACCTTACCTTTATTTTGAATTTTCAAAATATAAAAGATTATCCAATCCAAGTGTAATGAATTGGTTTATACTAAAACACCAAAGTATGGATTTATATCCGAGATAAATCTATTGAAATAGACTTAAACTAACTAATATAAATTTTAATTAAAATTCAAGTTTCTAATAAATTTGGTTGTTTTTAATTTATCTTTTGTTCTTTTTTTATGGAGTACTCAGTTTTTTATATTTGTCAATTGAATCATTGGGTTTAATTTTTCGTTAACCAATTGAAACAAATTTTATTTCACCTTATCATCAAGCTTAATTAATTCTCTCAATTTATTAACAAATGTGAGGTTTTAGATTAATATTAATATAAAACCACAAATGACTTTTTTTTGTTGAAAATATGTTAGATAATATGGAATGTTTGTCTTTACTTACGCTGATAATTAATGTAAAATGACAAATCTTTACTATCTAGCCTGTTTTTATAAAAGCAACAAAGTCAACTGTTATGTACTTGTCTTACACTAGCCACAAACACGGTAAAAAAACATTGTATAGCACAATATTATATATAGAGATGTCAAAATAGTTTGGAACTTGCCAGCTAATCCGGTCTATCACGGGTTTGGGTTGGATTGGGTTAAAATATTTTTACAAATTTCAATATGGGTTGATTTTTGACCTGATTGACCGGGTTGAACCCGTTGTGAGCTAGAGTGGCTTACCAACCCGCAAATAAAGGGTCACACAAATGTTTTTTTTTTTGTTAAGTTAAGTTTTGCGGTTGGGTAAAACTAGTTTTTTTAGCCAACACATAAATCATTTGTATTCTTGTGATTTTGGTTTGTATTTGAGTTGTATTAAAATTTATTTAGATTTTAGTTAGAATAATAATTTAGTTTTGACTTAAACAAAAATTGTATTTTTTTTTAATTAAGTGAGTCCGTGAACCAACATGTCTAACCCACCAATCCCTGGTGGACTAGATCAGATTCAAATTTTTTTGGTTCATTAATAAATGAGCTGGATTAAATTGGTTCACTAAATGATTAACTCTTGATAGATCCAATCGAATCATTCATTTTAACAGCTCTAATCATATATGCTTTAATTCATTTAAGTATAAAAAAAGAGACGATAACAATTTTGTAAATTAAGTATAAAAAAAAGAGATGATAACAATTTTGTAAACAAGACGATAACTTTCATAAGGGTTATATATAGAACTCTTAAAAGAAAAAATTTATTCTACGTCTATTATATTTTAAGCGGATATAAAAACATAAAGGGATGATAATTTTGTAATAATGGAGAAATTATTTTATCCCTAACAGATGTAGAAATGAATTGTTATCATTGAATCTTTTCCGCTTCTCACATTCTCAGAGCCATTTTCCCAGCACACAGGTCTTGTCCATGCTATCGTCGCTGTTGGTTCTCGTGACGGATTCCTTTCTTCTCTGGCGCTCTCGCACGCTGCTGTGGTGGTAGTCTTTTATTGCTAGCAAAAGTTTATCCCTCGCCTTCGATGACCAATGCTCGTCCCTCACCTTGAAACCTTCACTCTCTTAGTCTAGAAGAACACGTGCAGTCCGTGACTTATTATTAAATGTGTGTTGAATAGGGCTTGGGGTTTTATGGAGAAAAAAATTAGAAACTCTGTAAAAAGAGTAGCAGAAGAAAGACATGGTTCCAATGAAAGTTCAACCCATAGATTCCAAGAAGGTGAAGGACGCAGTGGTAGTTCGGAACAAGTCAGTGATGAAATCGTGGCTGAAATGGCTGTTCGTAGTTGATAGTTAGTTATCGAAGAACAACTCAGATGTAGCAACAGAATTTGAAACAACCTCGGTGTGCTGCTTGGCCAAAATGGTGCAGAATTTCATGGAGGAACAACCTCTGACACAGAGATGAGGTCCAACCTGCAACTACTTCAATGCAAATTGCTCACCGTCACTAGAACCATCCACCACTGACGCCGCTGAATCGCTCAAGGTGAATAATCAATTGTTTGCAGTTTGCTGTGACTTGTTCTTTGTTGTTTAATGGTTTTCAGATTATCTTTCTGTTTAATTTCCTTGTGTATAGGAGATTATAGATATTCTTTTCAAATGCGTGACAAAAAGATCTCGGGGGTTCTGTGAAGGAAAACCTGTTGTAGCATTTACCCTTTACAATTGTCTGCTACATTGGAAATCTTTTGAAGCAAAAAAAACAAGCATATTTGATCGTCTTATTCAGATTATTGGTTCTGAAATAGAGGTAACACCTACTCAAAGCGAATAATATTCAAAATACTCATATTGTGTAGTACTAAAAGTAATTTGATTCTTGTATCTCATTCCTAAAATCATCCAATTCTCATCATTTAAGGCTTCTTGTAATGGCATAGAGATTTTAAAATTGATTAGCACTAAGTGAAGTTGCTCAATAGTTATATAAGGCACATTATCCAAGAATTGAGCCAGAAAATGTGAAACTTCATACATTTAGCACATCAACTTTATTGAAAGAAGTCATGTGTAGTTTATTTCAATGTGGTCTCACATGATATTCAACTTAACAATTCTGCAGGATCCAGACAAAAAATGAAGAGAAATAAATAAAAAAATTATAAAAGGTTGTGAATAATGGGATTGATATAATAATTCAAAAAAATATTATAGATTAATTTAATTAAATAACAAATTATTATTTTATTATTGTTTAAAAATATAATTTATTTTTATTATTATTTTTTAATTGCATTATCATTACTATTTATTATTTATATTATTTTATTCTTAATGTTTAAAAGTATAAATAAATTATAACTTTTACGTATAACATATCACTTTATACGTTTCCTTGCAAGTCTCTTCATCTTTGAAGAAAAGTATGAGACAAAATATTTTTCGTTTTTCGTATTTAATTAATATTTTAATCATATTTTTTAAATTTTGCCTTCAAAGTTTTCGTCTTTGACAATTCGTGCTTGAATTCAAACACAACCTTGAAAAATAAATTTCTCTATTAATTTTAAATTTTAAAAATAATACTATAAGAATATGGATCAAATATATAAATAGTTTTCATTTATATAACACTAATTTTGATATATATATATATATATATATATATATATTAATTAGTATAAACAAGAGTAATAGTTGTAACATCCCAATTTAATAAAATAATTTTAGTAAATAGAATGTTGCATGTTTATTGTATAAAAGAAAAGAGCACTAATAGAAAGTATATTAGAAAGAATATAAACACATATTAGATTAAACTAGAAATTTGCTCACAGGACAAGAAACTGATAAAATTAAGAAGAAAGGCTCAACAATGAACAATAAAGGATTCAAGAAGCCTAACTATGGAGCCGTCAAAATGGGTTATAACCCGCGAGCCAACCCGACTCATCACGGGTTCGGGTCGGGTTGGGTTGAAAAAAGTTACAAATTTCAGTACGGGTTAAAAATGAACCCAACCCATTAAGAACCCAATTCATTCGGGTTGAACCCGTGATGAGCCGGATTGGCTCACTAACCCGCCAATAAATTTTAAATATTTAATTAATTAATATATTATATACATATATATATATATATGTATATATAATATACATATATATATATATATATATATATATATATATATTGTAGATAGGGATAAAGAAGATGTTTCAAGAGATGAAAATGTTGTGGATTTATTCATTCAAGATTCTAATACTATAGTTTGATAAGTGACAA
>Ga0214544_1002534_pt1 | contig 38383 bp, 13 predicted proteins | sample CNSS3metaG_FD_160074 | JGI IMG/M metagenome (GOLD analysis project Ga0214544, IMG submission 160074) | Root nodule microbial communities from cowpea collected in UCLA plant growth center, Los Angeles, California, USA - CNSS3 | ecosystem: Host-associated > Plants > Roots > Nodule | place: USA...
TTATAAATAAATACATATAAATATATATAAATATATATATATATATATATATAAATATATATATATATATATATATATATATATATATATATATATATATATATATATATTATCTTAAATATACATCAATGTTAACTATTACATATCATTAATTGTGCTTGTGTTGTTATTCCTTAGTTTTAAATTTTGTATGTTTTTCAATGTTAATGTTTTACCTTTAAGAAAAGTGACACGAAAAAGTATTCAAGGAACGTTATACCTTCCCAATTCTAAAGATTATTTTTACATTTTATTGTTCCAAAGTTCAGTTTATTTAACAGCATATACGCTTTATCAAATTTGTACATCTACATAAAGAATATAATAAAATTAGCATTCTACTAATCATATTATATAATCATTGGTTTACAAAAAACTTTTGTTCATATAATAATAATAATATAACCATAATTGTGAATATAGATATTTAAACCATAGTTGCTACTTCTACGTAAAGAATCCAATTTTTGGGCACATAGATATTTAAACGCTTAACACCACTGATAGCATATGACATTTAATATGTGCCACAAAAATCTTTTTACATATTTGTAGGACTAACAAAATATATATATATATATATATATATATATATATATATATATATATATATATATATAACGATAGTTAGAATATTATTAACATATGATGACATAAAATTTGGCAATTGTAGAACAAATTTACATTTCAATAAATATTTACATTTTACTAATAATGTTTGATATCCATTGGTGCTACCTAATTTACAACCATTGTCTATCCATGATAGCCAATTCCAAGCAAAAACCCAAGTGCACCATAAAAAAACATTAATATGGTTATGGCTTCCAAAGTACACCACATCATGGTTAACATTCATCACTACACATTTAAAAATAAAATTATATATATATATATATATATATAGTTTCAAATATCACTGGCCCACGTTACTACTTTTTCTGTTTCATTCGTTTCTTAGTTTTGGTCCTAGAAAATTTTGCACTTGGTATATCGTCCAGGTGATCGCAATCAACTTCAAAGTCCAATAATAATTCATTTGTAGGGGTAACACAGAAATCAATATAAGGATCATGATATGTTGAACCACTCAAAGTCAATTGTAACATATCAAAACAGTATTGGTATGGCTTTAATTTTGGGAGTTATAAAAGATTCAATGTTTAAAGAAGTTATATATTATGTCTTACCATACAAATGTCAGCTTCAGTATTTTCATCACAACTTGTCTTACCACTAGATTCTTTAATCTGTGCATTTAAGGATAAAGTTCTTAGCACATGATAAATTTAGTATAACAAAATAAGTATAGAAATAGTTTCAATTACAGATACCTTTCCTGTATAAGTTGCACTTTTAATGGAACCAACAGTTTTAGATTGGGTACTTGAACCACATATAACTATGGGACTGAACTCTTTAATCTGTCATTTCCAGAACAATAGATTATTTTAAATTTAGTATCACCAAAGAAGTACAAATATATAGTTTGAATTACATATACCTTTTTTGCATGAGCTCCACTTTTAATCAAACCAACTGTTTTAGATTGGGTACTAGAACCACATAAACCTATGGGACTGGACTCTTTAATCTATCATTTCCATAAAAGTAGCTTATCATAAATTTAGTATCACCAGAGAACTATAAAAGTAGTTTGAAGTACAAATACCTCTTTTGCATGAGATCCACTTTTAATCGAACCAACTATTTTAGATTAGGTACTGGAATCACATATACTTGTGGGACTGGACTCTTTAATTTTTCATTTCCATAACAGTAGTTAATAAATCATTTATTCAGTATCAAAAATGAACTACTAACATAAATTTAAATGATTCTTACAACTTATGTCTAAGATTCGCATGTAATCAGAACAGTTGTTTCAGCTTCGTTATTAGAATCACATATTGGTACACCAAAAGACTTTTTACCCTGTGCATTCATAAATAAATTTATTACATCATAAAATCCATAAACATAAAGCAATTAATGACATATAAAGTACTTGACCTTTTCTATTTCGGGTCTACCCTTAGAATTTGCTTCGGTACTGGAATCACATGTACCTTCACCATTGGAGTCTTTAATCTACGTATGAAGAATGAAATAATTGAGTTATTAAATATATTTCGCTTTCATATAATTGTTTTGACTATAGTATAACAACTTAAAATGATGAAATAAATGAGTTACCATCTTTGACTCATGTTTACTTCTAATAAAAGCAATAGTTTCTAGATTGCTTGAAGCTTTCATCCACCGATGAAGATTTGTTCTTTGGTTGAACTCTAACCTTAAATGCAAGAGTACATCCTAGCAAAACATCTAGATCCTCTGGAAAACATTTCGGATCATCCTCCTCATCCTAAGAACAAGCAAAAAATAACCAACCTTTACACTTAAATTTACTTAAGTAATGGATCAACATAGTAATACTACCTCAATCATTTTATTCATTAACTCAACAGCTGATACACCAATCAAGTTAGTGCAGTCTTGATCCCATATAATGAAATTCGCATAACTGTCTCCATCACAGACCTATAATTCCAAATTATAACTACAACAAATGGATTTATTTAATTCAAACCATAGAACTATATGTTAACATGTAACATATTAAAAAAAATACAAACATAATTCCAAGTTTTTCATTATCAAACCCACACATAGCAGACTTAAAAGCATTTATTTCTTAAGTCTTCTTCCTGCAGCCATTGCATACTGGATAACACCATCCATCATTCCCTAAATTAAACTTTATAGTAGTCGCAATAGTGACACAATACAATTTCTATATCAAACAAAAAAAAAGTTATTACAATACTAAAATTCAAAATTCAATAATCATCTTACAATCCATTAATTAGTGCTTCATTACCTCCTTCATTGTTGTGATTTCAGATATCGTACTAACAATAGCATTATACATAAATTTTTCATGTTCATTATACTAGGATGGTGAACTCAATTGGCTACCTTCTTGACTCAGACTAACTTCATTGCCAAAAGTCTATAATTCCAATATCTAAGTCATTGTCATACAATAAATGGTAAATAATGTTATAGGAACTAAATAATTCAAGAAACACATATTGTATCCATTGCTCCTTGAATCGGACCAATTAAGCATATTCATCACCCATTAACAACTTTGAACCATTCAAGGAGTTTGACATTGACACTAGCCACCTTCCTAAAAGCAACAATAAAATCATTATTACAAAACCAAAAAACACTGAAATTAAATTCGCAAACCTGAACACGATTTGATCTTAGCCTAAGTCAACATAACAACAATAATATACAAATCCAGGTCTCCCCTCCAATTACTCATAAATTTGAAGTAATAGGAATCCCACAACGTACACCCAATCACAACAGAACTGTAGAAGGAAACCACAATAGTTTATCAATATCAATTGATAAATGAAACCATAATAAAAAAAGCACTATACTAAATTATTACTAACCTCAAATCCCTTATATGAAATACAACATTCTTAGATTGGGGATTACATCTCATGTTATCCACACCCTAATAATATCTAAAACCAATAATAACGTGAAAACAAAATCATTAAATATTTACAAGGTAATAAATATTGAGAAAACATATGTTTGATCTAAAAAAACCAACATTATATGTACCTACCATACACCAAATCAATAGAGAAATTTCCATCAACTATATCCTTGATACTTTTGAAGTTATAAATGTTTAGTGGAATACTTGAAATTTGTTGTTCTTTATAGTTGTTGCTCCTATGAACAATAACTTGTAAGAATGGTCACATACCCGAAATTGTCCTTGGTTCTTCAAGATTTTAAAATTATGCATTATATCATTGCATAATTTTCTTCCCAACTTTTCAACCAACTTTTAAAATATGTATGACCCTCAACCAGCTTTTCTTCCCATAAACCTAAATACGTACTGACAAGATTTTAAAATACTATGACCCTCAACCAACTTTTCTTCCCACAAACCTAAATCTTCCTTTTTTTATCATTGCAGGAATCATATCACCCTAAAAAAATAAGGTGAATCATAAAAATCATTCCACATCTAAAATGAAAACAACAACACAACACACTTTGTTTACCTTCTGATCCAAAAGAATCAACTTAATATGACGATTCGTATCCCAGTTATGAACAAACCACAAATCTTTTACTCTAACAGCAAGCTTCAAAGTTTCTTTCTTCTCATTAATATATTTGATCATATCAAATGTCCTCGCCATTTCAAGACAACAAACACAAATTAGACGAAGTAAAAAAAAATATAAAACATAGACAATAAAAGTAAACCACAAACAATCAAGTCAAAAACACAAACAAATATTCAAAACATAACACTAAAATACATACCTGGTAAAACTTAGAGAAAGCAAGCACCGAACACCAACGTTCGAACTTCAAAAAACACATACACGAAATAAAATACATAAACACAATAGCAAAACTATAAAACAAACCAAAAACTCAGACATCAAAACAAAGCGAAGAAATGTCATACTTGATCAAATTGAGGAAACGAAAACCTAGACGAATAAAACGATAACGTAGACGAAGTAAAAACGAAAGTAAAACATATTCAATACACAATAAAAGTAAACAACAAACAAAGAACTGAAGAATACAAACACGAAATCTAAAATGATCTCAGAGCAACTGAGGTACAAGATCGAACCAAAAACTCATACACACAAACAAAGAAAAGAAAAATGATCTTAGAGCAACTGAGATACAGGATCGAACCAAAAACTCAGACACACAAATGAAGAAAATAAATGTCATACCTAAGGAAACTAGAGAAAAGAAGAAGCAAGAACCATATGCAGACGACGGAACCACCCAACACTACCCTTAAAAAATCGTCTCAAATTGAGCTCAAATTATTAATGCATGCAACATCAATCAAGTCATGCACAGTACTCCCTCCATCCAACACTCAAACAGGTGGAAAAGAGCAAATTACTTTTATCACCAAGCAATCAAACCAAATTGAGGCTGGAGAAGAGTATTACATGAGTAAAATACTCAGGATTTTAGTTTAGATCACGGGTGATGTGTTTAAAAGAAGGTAAAGTTACGAAAAAACCTGTAAAATGGACTGGTGTCAATGAATTAAGTTATGATATTTGGGTAATATTTAGAGGTGTTTGTTTTTGTGTAGTGTCTTTTGAGAACTTAAAAAACTTGAACATTTTTCGATATAGGATGTTTACTAAACTTTCATGAAGATTTTCATAAGGACAATGTTGGCCATTTCAATGTGTTTCTTTAAGAGCTCAAACAATAAAGTAGTCTCACTAGCATGGTTCCCTGTGTTCTTTTTCAATTTATTGACATTCATTAATGTTTCAAGGTAAAAATACCATGCGATCTTTTGAAAAATCTTACTCAGTCTCATATTGCATTTCAAATGTTCTAACAAGAGTCAATATTACCTTCGTAAAATCGTAATGTTCTCTAATTCTTCCTTAACTAAGATTTGTCATCAGTTAGTACTTGAACCAATGAGTATATTTGCCTCTGAAGATGGTGCAATACTGAAGTCATATAAGAAATAAACGAGATAATAAATATATAATAATTAGTCATGTATATTTTAAAAATATTACCAAATTATACTATTTTAATAATTTTTTACTTATTATGTAAGTACGTGATTAGTTGATTTATTGTTTAGGTATTCTCATAATTTTGTCTATACAACTTATTGTAAACAAACTAACAATAAGACATAATTACTTCTTATTGACTCTAAGCTAAGTATAATGAACTAATAATCAATTAATCGTATGTGTCCAATTTTATGCAACAAAGGGAAATAAGAAAAGAGAAAGAGACATGAGATGAGAGAAATTGGTTAGATGAGATAAAAAGAAAAGAAATAAAATTATAATAGAAAATGGTCTAACAGATATTGGGTAAAACTCCTCATATCTACATAAATAAGTTCATTAACTCTACATTTACATTTCATAGTGGACCGTAACTTTGAAAGAAAATTTATTTGGTCAGCCAGTTGGAGGATAAAAGTCTTAAATATTTTATAAGAACTTTAAATTATAAGCATATTTTTGTGAAATATGAATAAATTTCATTGAACACATTAGCAATACAAATGTTTTTTTTTTGCACTCACTTAATATTGTTACTGTATAGGGTGAGATCGTTGGTTTTAAAATAATTCCTCTAAAAAAATATTTTTTGAGATATATGTAGTTGTTATAATTGTAAAGAAATTGTTATTGAGCTATATATAGCTTTATCTTGTGCCAAATTTCTCTCCTCTATTATATAGAAATGCTTGCACCTCCTTTCTAATTTTTGAGAAGTTTAAATTCTCAAGGCACTTCAATTTTTCAATAACTTCCAAAATCACACTCAGTTCTTTTCTCAAATGATGAATTCTTTTACCTAATTTGGCTTCAACCTCATTTAGTATTAGTTGTTGTCCCTACTCAAGTTGATAGTCTTGTCATCATCAATATTAGCCTCAAATAAAAATTGATGGTTAAGGACTGTTTCAAGCCTTTCCAGCTAAGTAGAAATGTTCTTTTCAGAGTGACAATTTTTTGTGTAATTAGAGAGTGTAGTATATAGAATTTGTTTATTTGATAGGAACGACTAATTTCTAATTTTATTATCTTTTTAAATCAAGTGGCTTTATTATTTCTAAGACTTTCATTCTCTATTTAGATAGAAAAATGAGGAATTGTTCTAACTTTAGTGTATTGGAATCATTGGTAACTTAAATTTTAGCTTATTCGAAAACATTATTATTTCTCAATAGACCAAGTTAATTTTACACTTATCAAGTTCAAATAACTTTTCTATTACCTATAAATTAAATTACTTTTGTTGAACTAATCTAAATGTGAATAATCAATATTAATATAATAATATTCTACATTAGTTATAAAAAATTATAAAATCTATATATACATAACATTGTAATTAACATTAAGTAAAAGATGTTAAAATAAAGTATCTATCTTTGTCTAAAAGAGAAAAATTCAAATCGAATCGGGTCTCATGTAATCTTTTACCACACCAACGAATGGTATAAAAATCTCTTACAACATCAAGAAAATAAATATTAGCATCACATTCTTATTAAACAATGAAACCTAGAGTATCAAATAATAAATATATGAAATAGCTCATCTCGATGAGTACATGTGCCAGGGTCTTAGTTTGTCTAGAGAGGATTTAGAAAGTTGAGTATTTCAAGATGTTAGATCAAGTTTTTTTAGAACAATTAATGATACTGATTAACTAAGTTTTAGTTCACGACTTCTCTCTATTATCGGTACATGGTTTTGGTTTGCATCTTAATACAACCTATGAGTAAGCTCTTTCATAATGTTGCTTATAAAAAAAATAAAAGTAATAAAAACTCCTTTTTAAGGTTTAAACATAGGAGAATAATTTAACCGAAAAGACTACCTCGTTAACCTAAGTACCAGATTCAGATATCCTACTGACACTCCCATAGTAGCTAGCAAGAAAGATACTTCATAATATTATAATGTTGGTGGAACAATAAGACAATTTCTTTATAAAAAGAAATAGAAATTGTTAGCACACTTTCATTTTGGTTGCGTTGTGGGGGGGAAATGTGATGTGGTTCATGTGAAAGGCGTTTTGTTTTGTATCGATTTGTGAAGAAAAGGACAAAGTTTTTGATAATAGAGAGGTTGTGTCTCCGTTCCTAACCAAGGTTCACTGAATGGAATAACTGAAAGAGATTCCATGCTCTGCTTTGGGTTTAGTTCAATTTCCACCTTCCAACACAACTTCAAAACGTAGAATTAGTGAAAAGCAAAAAAATATTTGTTCACATTCTGTGATTTACTTGGTGAAAAAGTTAATTATTACAACCTCAAAGCATCACTGTTTCACCAAAACCAACCTAAATGAGAATTTCTACTTCAAAGGCTTCTGATTTTGAACCTAAAATCTGCGTTAAACAATTCCGACACACTCACATGGATCATGTTTTGCACCTTTAACAACACAAATCAAAACGGACATTATTCACATACAGAGTACCAGCGTGAGTTAGTGTCTTATTTGAAAGTAATTATGTATCGGTTCTTTTTAATACGTCACTGGATTGATTGAAACCAGAAACAAGGTAGTATAATTATTAAAAATAAATTAAAAAAGAACACATATATAAATTGAGATACAAATAGAATTGAATTTCATAGTTGGACGAACACCAAAACATGGACAAAAACCTAAGTCATTCTCCCTGGCCAAGCAAGAAAAAAAACTAGCTGGCCAAGGCAGAGAGATTTACAACATATTGACTTCACAGTCAATGTTCCAATGATAAACCAAAATAAAAAAATAAAATAAAATAAACCCAATTATCCAAATCCTACATATGCAACACTGCAATCTTCAAAAATTCAAATTGCAGCGGAGCCCCTACCACCTACTACTATACTAAATTATTATTATCACAATTACCGACAAAACATTTAAAAAACATGTGTTCAGAGAGAATCCCAATCGATCTCATAAGAAGGAAATTTCTGCAAATTAAAATGTGCAGAAACATCTTCCCATTGCGGCTCGCTGACATCAAAGGTGAGATCAGAGAGCAGAGAAGAATCCACAGAGCCATCACTTTCAGGAGACTGAACAGGTTCGGCTTCGGCTTCAACTTCAGGCTCGGCCTTGCAAGCAAGGTTCGGGTTGGCATCCTGGTTCGGATTCCGAGCCTCCTTTGGAGCTGCCTTTGACTTCTTCGATGATGATGACCTGCCACCCTTCTCCGTCTTACCCTGCTTCGGCATTTCGGCCAGGCTCTGACAAATGGCGTCGAGCTTAGCGTCCACGGCGGACTGCAGAGGCTTGTACTCGCCGAGGCAAGAGCCCTTGAGGTTCGGGAAGTTGAGCCTGGCGAAGTCGCCTCGGAGTCTGTACGCGGCTTTGTCGTACGCCAAAGCTGCTTCCTCGGCAGTGTCGAAGGTTCCGAGCCAGAGCCTGGTTCGGTTCTTGGGGAGCCTGATCTCCGCCACCCACTTTCCCCAATGCCTCTGCCTCACCCCGCGGTACAGCTTGGGGGGCTTGGGAGGCCCACCCACATGCTTCATTGCCACGGGCTTGGGGCCCAGGAAGTTGAGGGAGAGGGAGGTCTGGCTCTGAGCCTGCATCTGAGCCTGGATCTGAGAAACCTGAAACGGGCTTAGGTGGTTGAGCCCGAGAACAGAAGCGGGTTGTTGTTCAAAGCCTATTAGGGTTTGGGTTTGGAACAGGTAGGAGGAGGAAGGGTCTGAATAGAAGAAATTAGGGTGTGGAGGGAATGAGAGAGGGGAAGGAGAGTAGGAATATGAAGTAGAAGTGGAAGTTGAAGGTAAAGCTGAATCTGAAGATAAGGAGGGAGTTGAGGAAGGACTTTTCATAAAAGGTTCTAGAACTTCCATCAGCTCACCTCTGAATGGATCCGACTGAACTTGAGGTTGTCCGTTGTAGAAATCCATCGTTGCTGCCATACAAAATTACCAACTACACACGCAAATCTTAGATAAAAATTTCGTTCCAGTACTCCAAATTTGAAAATTCAAAAGCTTGGATAAGGTTTAAAAAAAAAAAAAACTTAAAAACAAAAAAAATAAAAAAGAAAAAAAAAAAAAAAAAAAGAGCTTTGAGGGATCAAAAACAACCCTCGTGGCTGAGAAAAGAAAAGAATGATTTTGAAGTAAAAAACCGAAAGAAAAAACCTGGATCTCGATTCTGAAAACACCTGGCTTTGGAGAAATCCTTTGAAGTTTGATTCTGTGAGAGAATATGGCAAACCCAAAAAATCACGCGCTGAAAGACAGATGATTAACAGAAAGGGATTCAGAGAAGCGGGGCGTTACAGAGGGGGGAGGGGGGAGAGTAGAGAGAGAGAGAGAGAGAAAGAGAGAAAGGCGCAGAAATTTTGAAGGAGAAAAGGGAAGTGAGGAAGAAGAAAATGTTTGTTTGGTGAGAATCTCTCGGTCACTCTTGGGTTTGTGGTTGGGAGTGGGTGTGGTTATATAGGAGGAGGCGAAGTTGAATATGAGTGTTGATTCATAAATTAATTGAAAAGCAGTGAGAAGGGTGAATTTTGGCAGCAAGAAAGACAGCTAAGTATGATTAACGTGGGAGCCAATGAATGAAAGACACGCGCCGATGGTTGTCTGCACAAGACACGTGGCCACGCCATGCTTCAGGTGTGGCTGTCTTTAACGTTCCTGCGAAGCCAGTTTGACCGTGTCTTTGCGCGTTCACACCTCACTCTTCATTCAATTCCAAGCATCATTTTTTTTTCCTCAGCGTTAGCTCGTAACTCTCACTCGATATATTCCTTTTACTTCTATTTTTTAACTCAATAATTTATTAAATTGTTGTTCTTTTATAATTTCGTTCATTGCATTTTTACACAATTTTTATTTTTAGTATTTAACCTTTTCTTACTCTTTTAACTTTTAATCATTTATTTCAAAACATTTAATTATGCAAATAAAAAATGATTATATGTATAGAGATATCGAACTGAAACTTTCTGATTTTTTAATAAATTATGAATTATTTTTACAAGCGTTTAAAAGATGGAACTGATATCGCTAGGTCCATACAATTATTTACTTTTAGGAATAACTACTTTTAGAACTGGCCGTGCGGATTTTTCTTTTGTTTTTTTTTATTTGAATAAAAAAGTAATATAATTATAATTATATTTAAATAAATAATTTATTTATATTGGTAAAAACGCATGTGTTCATTGTCTAATTTTAGAAATAAGTATAAATACTTTTTATTTATTTTGTAGATTATTTTTTTATTAAAAAAATATTGTAGTTTAAAAATAATTAATTTAAAACAAATTAAATAAATAAACAGTTAAATTTAATAAAACAATTATTTATTAAAGGATAAAATTGAAAATAAAAATGTAAACACCAAAATGAAATATTCTTTTATAGATAAATATATAATGAATTATACTAATAAAAATACTATCAATAACAATAATATCCGATACTAATAATAATAATAACAATCACAATAATAATAAAATTAAAAAATAACATTTTGATATGAATTTGTTTGTTTTAAATTATAAAATTAATACTAATTTATTAGTAATGTATAGTAAAACAACGTAATTATATGATTGAAAATTATAACTTCAAATTCGTAAGACGTTGCATACATAAATAATTCGAGAGTACAGGGTTTGAGATGTGGAGGTATATAATACCCAGACACATCCATAACAAGTAAAAAGAGGTCTCACATGGCCTAAAACAAAGTACAAAGTCTCGTCCAGAACGAGAGAAGTTTAAACTACAAAAACTCCATCAGTTGTGGGCTCCATAATGAGCCCGATACTCATCCATAACCATCAAGCTGCGGCATCCCTATTATCGTTACCACTGCCAAGAGTTTTCACATCTGCTCACATCAATAAGATTGATGATCATCGCAATGGAGGAAACCACACACACAATCATACAAACAAGCAAAGGGTAAGCTAGTGAAAAAGGTTCTTATATCATAACACTCAACATACAGGTTCATAGTCAAACATAATTAACATACATCCACACAAGAGGTACCAAACTATATAAGACACCAAGAGGTTCGAAGCTCATTCAGATTCAAGTCAGCTCAACCTCATTCTCTGTTCCACATAAGTTGTTCTTCTGCTCATGCTCTTTCTTCTCCAGCTTGTTTTCGTGGTTCTTGTTAGGGTTCACCGTAGTAATCTCGTTTTCATTCTGTGCCATTGTTCTCAGCTCTTAAGTATGCTCCTAGAGCTGTTGGGTTCGTTGTCGTAGGTGTCTGTGCTTTCCACTAGAATATGTTCAGGTGAGGGAAGCTAGGATTTTTCATTCTTTTATAAATAATGTGCCTGTTTTGGTTTTGTTGGGTGCTCTTGATGATTTGATGTACTTTTGATGGTGTGAAAATAATTTGTGTACTGTTTTTGGATGGATTTTTGGCTTTGCATGCGTGAGAGCGGGTGAGATCTGCTATGCTCGCCTAAGCGAGCCGTTTCTCGCCCAAACGGAAAGCTATTGCCTAAGCGAGAATAGCAGTAATTCGGCCCCTTTTGGTTTTCGAGTGCTCGCCTGAGCGAAGGCCTCTCGCTTGAGCGAGATGGGCTAGCTTGAGCAAGAACTCAAAATACTCTTTGTTTTCAATCTCGCTTAAGCGAAAGCTTTTCACTTGAGCGAGAGACCCTTGTTGCCTGAGCAAAAGCTCCTTAGCTTGAGCGAGATTGACAGCAGAGTTGTTTAAATGCTTGTATGCTCCCATGATAGATTTGTTTACCCTTTTAAAGCATGAAATATGATGCCAAAATTTTATACAACGTGCTTGTGTTTTCTTAAATTTTTGTTGTTTGGGATTTCGTGTTTTTACATGTTGAAACCAGTGAAAATCTGTCAGTTTAGCTTAAGCGAGATCAGTCTAGCTTAAGCAAGAATTTCTAGCTTAAGCGAGACCAGTTTAGCTTAAGCGAGATCAGTCTAGCTTAAGCGAGAATTACTGCAGAATTTTAATTCCTTACTTTAACTTGAACTTGTGGATTGATTCAATTACTTTTAAAAGCATGAATTGGGCGAATGGGTATGAGTAGAATAGTTTATGGCCTGTGATTGATAAGTTTAACATGACCTTGACATGTGACTTGTATAGGATGGTTGGTTATCAAAGTGGCATGGTTTTGGTATGATAAATGATTCAATATTGATTGTTGGAAGCATGATGATTGGGTTGGTTAGGACGTAATTCCACGATAGTTTCGTGGTGGTGCCTCATTTGGTTAGGAAGTAATTCCATGAGCCTCTAGGTGAGACTTCATGGTGGTGCCTCAGTTGGTCGGGACGTAATTCCATGACATTTGTTAGTGGGAGTTCATGGTGGTACCCCATCTATATAATTTAGTAAGGATTCAAGGTAAGGTTGCATCCTGACTCTCTAAGGAGTCAGTTAGTTTCACATAGAGCGGACTGACTCTTGTGGTGAGAGTAGCAGAAGGTCTGAAACCCATTAAGGGCTAACCTTGTGTGGGGGGTTGAGACATTATAACACTTAGCTCGGGGGAGAGCAGCTCGGTAAAGCAGGGAAGTCCACCACAAGTGCAAGCATCCGCTGAATCCGACTAATTATATGTATCCGGATGAGCCGTGTCTGAGTCTTAGTGTATTGTTTGGAAGGTCAAAACATGATTGGTTGATATTTGTATCTTTGGCTATGAAAGTTGTATGCATTGGTATGATAAAGATCGTTTTCTACTATAGCTTACCCTTTTTGCTTGTCGTATATTCTGTGTGTGTGGTGTTTTTTTTTTGCAATGATCATCAATTTATTGATGTGAGCAGATACGAGAACTCCTCGTGGTCAACAGGATAATGGAGATTCCGCTGCTTAGCTTTGGGTTGGATTATGTCGTCCAAGTTTCTTTTAGGGTTGTAGCCCATGTACTTGTCTGCCCCTTGGGCAATTATTTTGAATATTGTAGACTTTTACTCCACTTTGGTCACTGGCATCTTGGTGTGCCTAAATTTCTGTTCAGGTTTCTCTTGGTTAAATGTTAGGAGTAGTGTCTATACTCCAGACCTTTATTTCCGATATTATCTTGTGTGATATGTCCTTTAATTAGCGTGATTAATTAAATGGGGTGTTACTAAAATTCTGAAATGTTAATTCTTTTAATTTTATAAATTACATATTAAGATAAAAATCAAATCAGTAAAAAAAATATGACAATCATATTACTTCAAGTGATCGTAAAGACTTTAATTGTAAAAAAAATTAAATATTTTAAAAGGTTTAATTACGTTTTGATATTTAATAAACCTAGAAACTTTCAACTTTCAATTGAGTTTCTACACTTTGACTTTTTTGTTCCATGACAATTATATCGTGATAATTAGGGATGTCAATAAAATTCGTACTCACATGTATCCGTGGATAAAACCAGCAGCAGGTAAGAAATAGAAATAGATATATTGTAAATAGATACCTGCAGGTAACTGATACAAATATTTTTTATACCCGCATGTTAACGGAGCATGTACGAGTATCATAATATTTGTACCCGGGGATACCCATACCCGCTATACTCTAATTTAAATTAAAAAAAATAAAAAAAAATATTAAAATATTAACATATTGATTCTGAATGCAATAGAGGGGCCATGACACCCTTCCATCTTTTTCTTATATTTATATAATTTCATATATATTTTTTAATATTTAATATTTTAATATATATTTATATTCTAATAAACTTTTATATATTTATATGTATAGATGAGAAATAGTTTTGTTTTCCACATTTATTTTTTAATTTTATTTTTAAATATTTTTTAAATCAAAAAATTATTTTATTAATATTATTTTTGAAGTGATTATTTCCACATTGAGTTTTTTTTAGTCTCAATATGGTCTCGATTTTGGAAAAAATAATGCAATTTTGTCATTTTTTTCATTAAATTTTTTGAATCGGACCAATGTTTTTTCATCAAAATTTTTAGATGAAAAAATAGATTAAAAGAGTAATTCAACTAAAATTTGGGCACCCCCAACATATTGACTGAAGATCCGTCATTGTCTGAATGAGTTAATTTTTATCAATTAATTTTAAAAAAAATCATTTCTTTGTAAACTATCATTCAACATTTAAATGGGTTATTTGGACTTCATTTGAAATTTATGGATGTTATGTACTATTGTATTTTATTTAAATTTACCATTAAAATATGTTGTTAAATATTTTTTTTTTGTAAATATTTGCAGGTACCGGTGGATAATAAAAAATTATGTGAGTACCCGCATTATAGATACTCGATGAATATGGGTACGGGTATAGGTTGGATATTTATCTAGCGAGTATGGTACAAAGTGAATATTTATCCAGCAAGTAGGGTAAGGAGGAGCTACTACATGTATCGTATTTGTCCCGTTGACATCCCTATTCATAATATATCGTTGCAAATTATCATAATGACGGGAATCTATCCCAAGTATTTATTGTTTTATTTAGCTAACATTATTCTTAAAGTTCATAAAAATTATAAATTTATAAAATTAAAAATTAAAAAATTAAAGAAATATATAATATCACAAAATAAAAAATTATAAATATATAAAACTATGAAACATAAAATACAAATATATAATTTTATGATTTAAAAAATTTATAATTTTATATTTTATAAAATTTTAAATATTTTATAAAACTTATATTTTTACAAAATTAAAATTTTACATAATATATTTCTATAAAATTATATAAAAATATAAAAATATAAAATATAATTTTATCAAAACATATAAATATAAAAATGTAAAAGTATAAATTTATCTATTTTATATAAAAACATAAAATATAAAATATAATTTCTATAATTATATTTTTATAATTATAAAAATATAATTTTATAAAAATATGATTTTACAATTTTATAAAAATATATAATTTTAAAAAAAATATAATTTTAAAAAAATATAATTTTATAAAAATTATAAATTTATACAAATATAAAATTATAAAATTATAAAATGATATAATTATAAATTATACAATTACGAAATTATAAAATTATAAAATTAAAAACTATAAAATTATAAAATCATTAAATTATAAATTTATAAAATTATGAAATTATACATTTTTTAAATCACAAAATTATATATTTTTATTTAATATTTTATAAATTTATAAATTTATAATTGATACTTTTTTATTTGTAATATTATATTTTTTTAATCTTATAATTTAATGTTTTATAAATTTATAGTTTTTCTTAGTTTTAAGAATAATTTTAGATGAATACAAAAATAGATCTTTGAGATATGTCATTATGATACTTTACAACTATATATTATGTATGTGACAATATTTAAACTGTGTAATGTAATAGTGTAAGATAACTATCATCTCATATGGATAGGGATGTCAATGGGGCGGTTAGGGTATGGATAGTAGCTCCCCGTACCTTACTCGTTGGATAAATATTTGTCCCATACCCGTACGGGTATTCGTTATGCGGATATCTGTTTTTTTTTTTCATATTCATGGGTATCCACGTGTACCCGCAGATATTTGCAAAATTATTTAAAAAACAAATTTAATCATAAATTTTAATAAAATAAAATAAAATACATCACTATCATAAATTTTAAATAAAGTTCAAATAAACTCAAGTTGATATAAGTCCAAAAAATTGTAAAAGTAAATATAAGATGACATTCAATACAATGGAAATTCTTCTTTAATTAGTGTTTTGATCAACAAACCCACTTCCTTCGACTGATTTCCAAAAAATAAACAAAATAAACAAATAATAAACCTCAATTGTCACGTGCCAAATATTCTTATTTTGATTCCATCATTTGACAACAAGCATACTATAAATGTCATTGTTTATATAAGGTTTGATGTATATGCCTAATTTCAAAGAAAGGAAAAGAAGAATGTCAAGGGGTGTAAGTTTAGCGGGTACGGATATCTACGGGTACGGATACTATGATATCCGTACCTGCCCCGTTAATATGCGGGTATCAAAAATACCCATACCCGCGGATAGCGGGTATCCATTTTTAATATTCATTTCCTACCCGTTGCGGGTTTTATCCGCGAATATCCGCAGGTACAAATTTTATTGACATCCCTATGATGATAGAGAAATCTAAGAGCAGAGACTCAATTGAGAATGTTTGAAATTTTGAAGACTCAATAGATTACCAAAATTTAATAGGGACTCAACTGAAAGTTCACAAATTTATCAAAGATCCAAAACATAATTAAGCCTATTTTAAATAAAAAAATTTTCTAATGAAAATTTAGTTAAAAAGATTTAAATTTATCATAAATTTAAAATTTAATTATATTAACTATTTATTTTTATAATAATAATATAAAGTAACATTTGCATTATTTAAATTGATAAAAAAATTAAATATTAAATGTTGAATTTAAAAATATAATTAAATTTATAAATGACTTAATAAAATTTATATAACTTATTAAAAGTCTTAATTAGAGCAGACTGGAACCAGCAAGGATTTTCTAATGAAAATTTAATTAAAAAGACTTAAATTTATCATAAATCTAAAATTAAATGAAATTAATTAATTATTTTTATAGTAATAATAATATAAAGTAACATTTGCATTATTTAAATTGATAGAAGAATAAATATTAAATGTTGAATTTAAAATTATAATTAAATTTATAAATAACTTAATAAAATTTATATAACTTATTAAAAGTCTTAATTAGAGCAGACTGGAACCAGCAAGGATACGCGTCAGGGCGCGTGATGAGAGATGGGAGCATTAATTAATAGGGTGAGAGAAAGTAGAAAAGTGGTTGATTATTGTAGAAAAAGTTTTGAGAAATTTACTCATCTTCATGAATTGTTGTAAAATCTCTCGACTTTAATATGGAGATGCATAAAATTTTAGCTTAAAATGAAAATTATTTTTCTGTTTTAAATACATCTCCTTCTGTAATTATAAATATAGTAATTTATTCAAATGTAAATCTTATAAAAAAAGAGTATGAAAATAAAAATTATAAAATGGTTTTAGAAAAGAGGAGGGAAAAAGGTGAAGTAGCAATAAGTAGAGAGATGATTGATGGAAGAAGAAAGGTTTGACTTCATGGTTGCATGCAAAGGTGAAGAAGGAAGCAACCAGGAATGGGTGCAAGGAATAGAGTAGACTAGAATATGGACCATCCCTTAAGTGTTACTATTGCAACTTCCACTTGCACCCTAATTTATTTATATTTAATCATATAATAAATAATTTATTTAATGCATATTATATTTTAATGTTCTACATACTAACACTACATATTTCAATTTAATTGAGATGTGTGAACGTGAAAGATAACAGAAGAATTTAGATCAAACTGTTTCATTTATCAGTTATCTAATTTTAAAAAAATTATTAAATGTTGAAAGTAAAAAATTGATCGTATGAAATATTTGAAAAGTTTTTAATACTTTTTTATATTTTGATAATATTTTTAGTAATGGATTTTGTGAATAGAAATATAATCAAAGTTTGTGTTATGATCAAAGTTAATGAATTAACATATAAAAATAATATTACAAATATATTAAACGAAATTATAGACATCCAAATTTATTTCAATACTCTAACATCGTAACACACCACACCATAAACACCTTCTACTTATTTCAATTACATCATCATGTTTTTATTTTTCATTTTTTTTAAATATAAAAACAAGAAGTGTCTCCTATTTCACAATTTGTTTTGTTTAAAAATACGTTTAAGTTCTACAATCTCAAATTTTTTCTATTTAGAAAATAGATGAAAATTAGTCGATGGAAGAAGATTTAAAAAAAAAAACAAAACACAATAAAATAAGATTAGGATTAATCGAAGTATGTTTGAAGCATACAATATATTTTAAGAGATGAAGCAAATTATACATGATTTTTTCAATGTAGTGAAACCTTTTTAGTGAAAATGTTTTTCTAAATTGATAGTGAAATCAAGCATTACAAAAGGATGATAAATGATATTAATTGAGTAGGTTTCGAATTGAGAAGTTCACTAACCAACAAACATAAGTTGAGTACTGAGGGAAGGAACATATTAATTAATTTAGTTGAGTGTTACACAACTAGGCATATTGGTCAAAATTGATGGGAATGTTATTTGAGAAGCCTTCAATAAAGTGGAGATATTTAGGCTACTTTTGATAAAGTATGTATTGAGATAATGTAACAAAATAAGGAATTGTTAAATTATATCATGTTAAGAAATTAAAAACAATTTTTGATCGAAAATTATATGAAAATGTATTATGATATCGTAAAAAGTTATAGTGTGTTACTCTTAATACAATTTTTAAAAATTTCTTAATTTAAGTCCTTTGAGGTACAACATAAAAAGAAGTAACCTTAAGGATAAGTTAGCATTTTAAAAAAATGGTGAGAGATTTTTTCACTAGGTACCTAGTAAATGGATAAGAAGTATATAGGTTAAACCACTTCCTAGAATTTAGGGGTAGGAATTTAAAGTGGAGTAAATGCATAACCACTCTCTGTTATCATCGTTTAGAAGTGAAGATTTGTATTAGCTTACACGTTAAAAGAATTAGAAGATCAATATAAAGACTCCATGTTCAGTAATAAGTTTTAAAACATTTAAAAATTATAGTTTTATGTGTGAGATTAATTTATTTTTTAAAAATCTAACTATATAAGTATAACTTAACCTTATAATATCATATTTAATAATAAGATTTCTACTTATTTATATCATGTAAATCAAACTCACACATAAAATTATAATTTATCTTTTTTATTTCTAGTTGATATAAGATTAACACCCTTCACGTCAAGGTATGTACATCTTTCACATGAGACAAGATATTATAATGAGTGGTTTAATAGTAGGTGACACAATAGGCTAACAAACAACAAATCTTATTATTATGATATACTTAAGATGATTTTGATAATATCTTAAAAAACAAACTTTAAACCTAACTCAATTATACGAAACTAACTTGTAAGATGAACTTTGCACTCACTTATATATGGTAAATCTGTCCTATTTTTAGCTCATATGAGATCTTCAATGTTTATGTTTTACAAATTATATTTCCAATAAAATATGTTTATAAATAATATTACTTAGTTGTATTTTATATCAATTTGAAAACTTTCTTTGCATGTAGTGACATATATTGATTAATAACTTTGGAAACTAAAATAATATATTCAAATTAAATATAAATTTAATGTTTAATCTCCATGTAAATTACTAAATTCTATTATTAGCACCCCAAGTGAACATTTCTTATAACACCAGCTATCTAAGAGAAAATTTCTTTTACAACCCACATCTATCTTACATCCATAAAGAAACACTACAAGAAAATTACTGAATAACAACCAATTCTAGAGATAAAAATTATATAAACTAAAAGTTATTGGTATATAAAAGAATGTCTATTATGAATAAAATATTATAATTGGTTTGTAGATTAAAATCTAAATTGGTATCTAAAATTAGCTACCAATATTTTAGTTACAAATGATTAAGTGTCTAAATTAGTCTCTAATCTAATTTACAGACTAATAATTGGTAGCTAATATTATAGGCCAATTTAGATTTCAAAAATCAAGTATAATTTTGTATTTAGAGATTATTTTAGGTATCAATAATTTTTAGTTTATAAATTCATATCTAGATTAATCAGTATAATAATTAATTATTTTGAATTTCTAAAATTGGTTGTTATTTAATAATTTTCTTATAGAGAATACATACACAATACTCATAGAGGAAAAAACTTCATTAAATTTAAGGACCAAATTTTAAAATTATCTTAAAACTAATAAAAGTTTAACTATTGCTTTTTTCAAGAATGTGTTAGTTAAAAAAAGGGAAGAAGTGAAAAATAGGTTTAGTTTTTATTATAATGACTAGTTTTAAACTCATGTTTACACACATATTGGGTTAATGTTTGTTTGTGTGTTTATTTAATGAGACTTAGAGTGGTTGATGAAAGAAAATAAATATTTTTAAGTTTATACTTTGGTTATGAATAGAATCAAGTTTAGAAAGTCAATATGTATGTAAAAAATATAAATAGTAGAAGTGCAAAGGATAAAGCATATGCAGATATATAGAATAGACTCTCTAAAAATATAAAGGATATGTAAAAATATGTATAATAAATTCACTAAAAATACAAATTAGTGTATGAACAAAATGATCTAATGTGTATTGTTCGATTCGTCTAATCAGTGCATTGACAAATTCATCTAATATGTGTTTTTAGACTCGTTTAATTAGTATATGGACACATTCGTCTAATGTGTATTGTTATACTTGTCTAATTAGTATATGAACAAACTTGTTTCATGTATATTACAAGACTCATATAATCAAGTAATACATAGAATTGTAGAATCGTCTAATGTGTATTAATAGACTCATCTAATATGTGTATGAGCAAACTCATATAATATATATTGGTAGACTCATAAAAGAAAATACCTTAGGACCAAATTTTAAAACTATTATAAAACTAATAGAAGTTTAATAATTATTTTTTTTTAAAAAAATATGATAGTTGAAAGAAGGATTAAATATGTTTTTGGTCCTTTCACTTTCAATGAAAATTGAAATTAATCATTTTTCAAAAATTTTGTTCAATTTAGTCCCCTAACTTTAGTAATGTGTGAATTTAGTCCTTTTAACCAAATTTTGTTAAATTTATTTGACGTTTTAAACACTTTTCATGATAGCATTTTAGTTGTTTATACTGTTTGACACATTTTCGCTTCAATGTTAATTGAGAACTGTGTTTGAAAAGTTGTGTGAATATAGTCCTCTTAACCAAATTTTGTTAAGTTTATTTGACGTTTCATGACGTTGGACACATTTTCGCTTCAATGTTAGTTAAGAATCGTGTTAAAAATATTAAATAAATTTAACAAAATTTGGTTTAAAATAACTAAATTTATGATTAAAAGAATTAAATTCATATATTTTTTAAATTAAAAGATTAAATTGACCACAAGAATAAGTAAGTTTAATTTTGAATGAAAGTTAAAAGATAAAATTATATATAACCTACCAAAGGAAAGAAGTCTACTGTTCAGTTTTTATTTTAATAATTTTTCGATAGTTGGAAAGAGTGTGCCACGTGGATGCGCAAGACAGGCACTCAAATTGCGGCGAGTGTGGGCAATTTTAGACCCAAGCGCTGATACGTAAAGTGTGAGATAAACGGCATGGTTGATGGCGCCTTTATTCTTGCGTGGAATACACGCTCTAGAAGAAGCGTCAGCGCAGACTTGATGCTTTCATGGGACTCCGCCTCCAAAATTTGCTGGTTAAGTTAGTTGAACAAAGCGTGGAAATGAACAATGACTAGGTTTTTCGTTTAAACTAAAGTATTAAAATGTTGTGCCACAAACAGCTTCTTATCTTATCATTCATCACTCTTTTTCCTACTAACATGGCTGCTACTGCGTATTCTGCTTCAGCACTTCATACTAAACAACTATTAAAGCAGATTCCATTCATAACTTGTCAACATTTTCTCCTTCTTCATTCATTTTCTTTCTGTTCATGTCTACAATAATTACCTCAAATTCAACTGCACCACGTGACAATAATTTCGCACTTTTTTTTTTTCTTTGCTATCAATTATCAAAAGGAGAATTAATTCTTCCTCCATACACCTCCCATGCTTTCAATTTCATTTATATATAATTACTCACACACCAACTACAAATGTGCCTATCTTCTCACTTCACGCTTCTTTCCAAAATATATTTTAAGCAAAAACATCCACTTGCCTTTTTTACTTCTAAAATATGTTGTTGGTGATACGTTATTATAGATATCGGACAATAAAAAAAAGTATATTTCTCTGTTTTTTTTCCTATATAATTGTCTTTATATTTATATATACCAGTAAAATATATGCGTGCGTTGACATTTTTTTATAATAATAAAAGCTAATAAAACTATAATTATAAAAATAAATATAAATAATTTTTATAATTTGATTATAGATAGTTTTTATTTAATTTGTAGATGAATTTTATTTATTTAATTTATAAAGGTTGTTAAATTTTAAAAGAATAATTAAATAAAAAAACAGTTAAATTAAAAAAAATTGCTTAAAAAGTAAAATTAGAGAAAAAATGGACAACAAAAACAGAAATTTTCTATATATATTTTTCAAAATAGTGATTAATCTTATCAGGTTTAAATATAGGTAAATTGGTCTTTTAATCTTGAAGATTAAGAGTCCCAATTCAATATCGTATTAAGTTAATCCAAACTACATAAGATAAAATAAGTTGAATTATTTTCTTAAAAGTACACGATCTTCAGTCTTAAACCGATTAGACAAAGAAACTAATTTTATAATGATCCAATCCAATCATATATCAAACTAGTTCATCTAATCATACAAATCGAACTACTCTTTAAAGATATACTTAATTTTATTATATTTTAAATGTTTGATACCAATATATATTCCTAAAACTTTTAACGTGATTAGAAGTTGTAAATAAGCTTGAGCATGAGATTGATTTTTATATGCTAATAAACTAAACTTGATCATTCAAAGTCTTTAATTCTTCTTTGGTGTGTGATAAAGAAATCTTAAGACTTTTTCTTATCACAATTTATGTTGCCTAGTGGTGTAGAGGTCTATGTGCAGATATTATCTTCCCTATTCTATCTTATAGCATGAGGTCATCCAATGGAAGAAGCATAACTTTTCGTTTTTGTTCTTGAAATAACCAACACCAACACACATAAAGAGGCCTTTTTTCGTCAGCATGTGTATTTTTGAATGAGACTTCATATATTCTAGCAAAAGAAAAAGAAGATCAATTGGCCATTAAGCAAATTATTTGTGGAGTATGATGGCAATGTGCGATGTTGTGATGATTAATTTTCGCTTTCAATATCTTATTGCGGAAACATGCGAAGAAATATTCACGGTACGTGTATGGAATTCCTAAAAAAAAGTCAATTCAATTATAGGCCACTTGTGTTCCAACTTGCATCTATGCTCTCGACGATGCAAACACATTTTCTTCATTTTAAATTTCGACTTCTTATTTTTTTTCATGGCAAAAAATATGTTACAACCTTAAGTATGTTTCGATAAGATAATTTTGTTAGAGTCGATCATTGTATTTAAGAAATTGTCTGATTTGAAATTTGGATCTATGTCAGTTATATTCTTTAAAGGCATTTCAAAAGTTGAAAAAAAATGTATGTTTAATTTATTCTGACTTACTCTTAAATTATATGAGACTATTGAAAGTATCAAAACAACTATGTTAGTGTCTTCTTGGGATTTGCAACCACAATGAGTTTATTTGATTTTTATTTGGGGAGAGTGTTGTTTTTCTTCAAGTCCTCTTATGTTTCATAACCTCTTCACCTATATGTAAGGATGCTCTGCTTTAGATTTTGATCATTAACTCAACCTTATTTCAAATTAGCGATTCACTCAAAGGGTTCGCTCTAAGTCATTTCACAAAGACATCTACAAACATCTCTTCATTAGGTTGGAAATTGCACACAATGATATCACAAAAGCAACAGAGGTAGTCATTTAGCAACTCATTCTCCTGTTGTTTTATATTGAATAAATTTACGATTCTTGGTGGTTTCTCTTTATTGGTAGCAAATTGTTCAAGAAACTTTTGAGAGAAAATGGGAAAAGTGGTAACCATTCCATAAAAAAATTCTATTGAACCATTGTAAAGTGGTTCATGTGAAAGTGGTGATGAACATTGTACATTAATCAATTAAGAATAAAAGTAGGTTAATAATGAAATTAACTAATATGTTTACATATTTGAATATCCTGGAACATGAGGTTCTTCTTTGTCTCTTCAACCTCATCCCATGTAGGAATGACAGTAGAAACATGCCATCGAGATATGAGTGGCATTTGCACATAACAATCTAAACTACATCTCTCTTATATTTATTTTAAAATATATATGGTAAATCACCTATAATTTATTCTATAAGATTTAAAACAAACTAATGACTTAATTATTAATTCACTCCTTCAAACCAAAATATTAATTACTCTATATAATATTTACTATTTTGTATATTTTAAATTTCAATCTTAATATTCAATAATTAAATTTAAACATTTAAAATGTAATCAAATATTCAAAATTTAAAACTTAGACATCTAAATAACATGAATACAGTATCAATTATGAACAAAAATAATTCAATGGAGACATTCATACATTTTCATGAGTGTGATCTCCAAGAATAATCACAATATCAATTTCAAAAAGAAAATGGAGGTTTAGACCACTTACCTTATACATACCGACCCAGTGGTAGGTAGGTGCGGATCCGATGCTAAGGTAGATAGCATGCAGGCCCACGAGTACAAACGCTCAATCTTGAAGAGAATATGGAAATGTTACGATTGCATTAAGGTCTCGAACAGTTACAATCTACAATATTGATGAGATTCATCAGTGTTTATGAAAAAGGAAAATGACCTTGAAGGTAATAAAGTCAAGAGGGATGCCATGTAATATAAAATAGGATCTTGTGTCCAAAGGTAGGGATATCTAATCTTGAACTCAGTTGTAGTGCATACAGAGAATATCAGACTATTACTGACTTGAGCATCAGAGTGCCTACAGGTACTCCACTCCTAGGAGCATGGATTAGAAGCAACTAGAAGGCGAGTCGTGGAGGAAGGAGAAAGAAGATCGAATGCTTTTGAGATCGTTTGGTTTCATACATACAATAACAATGTGTTTGCTTAGTAAAAATGATTAAATATATTTTTAGTCCTTAAATTTGAACGAAAAATTGAAATTTGTTCATGTTCCAAACTTTCATACAATTTGATATTCAAACTTTCAAAATAAATAAATATAGTTTTTATAATCCAGCAATGTGATTTTTTTATGTTAAATGGTGTTATAAAGTAACATTTGAGTAATTTACATGATTTAAAACATTCCAGATCAAATATTGGCTTGAAATATTATGTAATACGTAAAAAAAGTTAACATCATTAAATTAAAATGACTATGTCCATTTATTTTTAAAATTTTATGATAAAAATATATTAAAGTTTTAAATAAAAATGAATTTCAAATTAATATACAAGTTTAAAAATTAAAAGATATCTAACCTCCTTGAAAAAATATATATAAAGTTCAAAGTTTACCAGTATGTTGATATCAGACACGTCCCTTTGGTATTTTAATAAAAGGTTTAGATCGAGGATAACTCTACAATTTAAACCCCGAAACCATTAACCTCAGTGTATGCTTGTCGTGAACACAAAAATTAATGAAAGGAGTCTGTTTCTAATAATAAGAAAAGTAGAATAAATAACGAAAAATTGTGTTTATCGATAGTGTTACTTTTTCTTTTGTTTAGTTGTCATGATAACCTTTTGATTGTGAATGCTACCAATTGCTCAACTGTTTTTTTTTTTTGTTTTTTGTTTTTTTGTTTTTTTAAGCCCTAATGCTCGTGTCACACAACATCATTTCAGAATTTATGTACTCAATTTCTAGTATGTGAATTAGGTAGCTTATGGACAAACAATTTCATAAATTAACTTAAAATCAATTTATCTACGAAAAAACCCTTTCGTAGATTTTTTTTTTATATTTTATTTTCAATTTGTACACACACTCATTTGAACTTGCCAAAAAAAAAAAATAATATTATTATTTTCTTGAATTCTTTGTAGAGAAACTTGTATATACGTACTCATAGTTTAACTTTTCATTTGAGACTCAAACACACCTATCTCTCTCTCATTTTGATGGTCACCCATTTATTTTTATATTGATGTTAAATATAAATTATCATCAAGTGGTTCGAGGGTAATGAAGTTGATATAGTGTAACACATTAACGTAAAATGAAGCATTACTAACTTACTAAGAAAGAAGTTTAGCTAACGTACGTGGAAAGAAAAATGGCGGATATGAACCCATGAACGAGATTTAGTACTTATGCATGCATAATAATAAAGCAAAATCGGTAATTACTTAGTGTATTAAGTTGTTAATTAAGAAGTTATTAGCATAATCCCACACCACATGGAGCGTGTTTGATGGAGGCAGTTACCCAATAGTGATATAAATTTTGATATTGATGTTTTCCTTTGATATTATCTTTATATATTTACTAGTGGAAATGAGATATTTAGTTATATCATGTATTTTAAAGGAAAACAAAAGTGATTGTTACATAAAGAATGGTACTCTGTAGTTGTTCATGGTATTTATTTAGATAGTTTTCGTTTAATTTTAAAATATAATGAAGAGCAAAATAGGAATATAAAATATCTGTATCAGAAATAGAAAATCCGTTTATATATTGTTATATATATTTTAATTTTGAGATATATAATTATTGTTTTTTCTTTTTTAATTTTAAAATATAATTAAAAGTAAGATATGAATATAAAATGTATTCATTAAAACAGAAAATGATTTATATATTGTTAGTTATTTTCAATTTTAAAATATAACTAAGATTAAAATAAAAATACTAAATTTGTATCTCATCATATATTATTATAAAAAAAATTCTTCTCCTAATTTTCAAATATTATCGAAGTAAGATAGAAATATAACATACGTAAATAGATTAATATAAAATAATAAATCAATAAAGTTTTGTGTAAAAGTTTTTATAAAATAAAACTAGAATAATATTTTGATTTGAAATTAATTTGTTAAATTTTTAGAATTTATTTTGTAATATATAAATTTATTTTATTTATTAATTCGAAAAATTCTTACAAAAAAGTTGAAAATTGTGTAAGAAAGTGAGTTTTGGACTTTTGAATGACGGTGGGTCCCGCTTCAGTCACCATTTGTTTTCTGTCTCCTCATTGTCAACAATTTTGCCTTTCAACGCGGTTTCATATGATGAAAGATAAAAAGGTTAGTCACAATTCCTTATGCGATTTTCATTTTTTTATTCAAATAATTTAAATTCTAATTGAATTCATAAAATTTATATTTTTAATTAAGTTTAACTGGAATTTAAAGTACTATTATTTTTAATTTTTGTTAGAATTTTTTTTTTCAGTATAGATAATAAGATTCATCTTTAAGATTGTTATAATTGGAAGATGATTATTTATCGTTGTTTAAGAGGTTGGAGCCTTGAGTTTGTCGGTGCAAAGAATGTTCAATTAATTTGAAGACAATGAATGGCTCAAATCACGTTTTGATGGTTATGTTAACGCCATATCCGTTATCTTTGGTATCCGTTATCTTTGACCAAACGGAGCATCCTCAAATGAAATGATGCAGTAATATTTAGATAAAATTCTTAATATTTATTCAACATTAAACTATTATTGACAATTTTAAACTGTTAAAAAAATATTTAATTTAATTTTCTAAAGTTAAAACTAGTGGACCTGACCAAAATTAGTTATATCAATTATTTTGCAAGCATTCAAAATAAATTAATCTTACAAAAGATAAAAAAAAAAACAAATTGAGATAAAAGTTGGAGGCCAAACACCACTATTTATTTTCATTACTTAAAATTAACTTAGATATAAATTAAAAATATTTAAAAAAACTAATAAAAATGGTGTTTATTAATATGTTAATACTATAACTATTTTTTTTATTTATACCTAAAGAACTATTTTCGATAATTGATCGATATTCATTTTTGTTTTACATATTTCACCAACAATTTTATCCATTTTAATATAAATTATTTTATTTTTAAATTTTTTATCTATTTTTATAACTTTTTAAGAATATATTTTTTAATTTAATAAAATTTTAAATTGTGTATCAATTTTGTATAATAATAATAATTATTATAATTATAGTCATTAATTTTTTTATTTTTTATTATCATAAAATAAAAATGGATATACTCGTGCTACTAGTGTCTTTTAAAGTTTTTATGACAAAATTTATTTAAATTTATTTTAGTGTTGAATAGAGAAGAAAGAAATAAAATAGAATGAAGATAAATAAACACTACATTAAATAATGCTTTAAAAAATAAAGAATCAGATGGTAATAAAAAATAATGAGTTTAAAAACTTATTGTGATGTTTTGTGGACCGACTTGATTCATATGTTTTCGGTACTTAAATTCATGTATTATATGCGAAATTTATACTATATATAAAGAAGATTATTTTAAACAACGGTAATTAATTTTTGATGTATTAATATAAATTACTTTTTTAGTTATTTTGTGTTTTAAAATTTATACCTGTTTCTTTATAATATTTTTTTAAGAATATATATTTTTAATTTAATAATACTTTTGATTTTCTATCTGTAATATTCTAGAAAATGGCGTTTTAAAAGTAATAATGGTTTAAAAATAGTGAGACTCGATTATTTTAATATTAAAAGGTTTAAATATAAATAGAATTGTTATAAATGAGTTTCATTATTTTAAAACACACAATCTCTCTAGAAACCACTTTTTCTAGAGTTCTCTGACTTCTCTTTATAGGTTCTGTCTCTCTGGTCGTTTGATTGAAGAACCGAGACCATATGATTGATCCTCTCGACGAGCCCTTCAAATTGTACCGATCAGTTTCTCCGTTCGTGTAAGTTGAGTTTTCGCTCTCTTTTTTAGTCTTTTTCTGTTTTCTGTTGCATGTGAGCCTTCTTCTGCTTGCATGCGACGTTTTAATCATCAGTGTGAGTCTTTGTTGATCAGTGATCATAATGGTATGTCCTGATCGTTCTTGTGATGTTTCTATGTATAGATAGAGCATCCTGTGGAGTTAGAGGTGTTGACGTTTTTAAGGCATTGACGTTTGTAAAGTTATCTAAACAGGATAACAGGTAAGGGAAGCTAACTGTTTTGCTTGAATTTCGTATAGAAACCATTTTGATAACTTTGAATTGCATGATTGAGTGTTGTATGAGTGCTTGAACTGTGTAATTGAGTGTATGATTGGACTGTGCTAGATTTCTTTATTGTTGCATGTGAGAACAGATTGGGAATCTGGTATTTTCACCTAAGCGAGCAGCTCTCGCCTGAGCGAAAATACCAGAAACTCATCCTCTGTCTCTGCGCGAGATCTCGCCTAGGCGAGCCAATATCGCTTGAGCGAGAGTCACTCTCGTCTAAGCGAGACAACTTAGCTTGAGCGAGAATTCGCCCATAGTTTGGGTTGTCCTCTGTTTCGAGCCTCGCTCAGGCGAGAATGACTCTTCTAAGCGAGAGAGCCCTTTTCGCCTAGGCGAGACCCTCTAGCTTGGGCGAGAACCTCTGCAGCTGAGTGTTATTTCTCTGTTTCTAATGGATGAAGATATGTTTAAATGTTTAAATGTGAACTTAGTTATGATATGCATGAATTGTTATGACTGGTAATATGTGTGGTGAAATTGCATGAAGTTGGAATATGAAGAAGATGTGGTTGAACTAGGATTTAAAGGGAAATTCTAAGAGGAATGTTTTAGTGTATGTAAGGACATAAGGACTCCGTATGGGTTGATATCTTGAAACTCCAATAATCATTCACGCTCAAATAGATCAGAATGGATTATGTCGTGAGGAGTAGCAGAAGGTCCTAGTCTTTGGACTTGATCAAGTCCTAGACGCGAAGGGGACTTACCCTATGAGTGGTTGGGTGATAACCCTTGTGTCCAAACTCTGCAGAGTTTAGGAACCTTCACAGGTGCAAGCCACCCAGAGATTCAATGTCGCTTACATAATCCAGATATCGAGTCTAGAGTAATATATCTGCATTGTCTTTGTGGTGGACTATGTGATTCTGGTGAAAATGATAAAGATTTCATGATTTCTGTTTATAATTGAACTGTATGATTCCTTTAATCAAATTAGCTTACTCTTGCTTTCTGTTTGTCTGTCTTGTGTTGTATGTTTTCCTTTTGCGATGATCACCTATTCGGTGGGAGCATATGTGATTGCAACGTCAAAGGCGCTTTTGGAGGATGAGGAACCATCGTTTTAGGTTGAGGAGGAGGTTTCCAGTGGGAGCTTTAGCAATGGTTAGTTTAAGTATAGAGTTTATTAGTTTAGTTTAAGTGTATAAGTGATATATTTTTATAGTCATATCTTTTGTAAGACTGTATTAATATATTATGTACATTGGATTATCTGTTTTGGAACTATGATGAAACTCCCTATTTTTATTAGTTTTAAGCTGCTAAAATTGTGATGTTACATTTATGGTATCATAGCAGTTCGTCCATAGGATGACCTGAAGGTTGTGGGTTTGTCATGTCTTTTTGTGTTAGAGTTCGAGTTTAGTAGAGTTTGTCTCTGAAACCGAAAGTATTAAGAACAGAAAACGTCTTGATAAAATAATGAGGGTGCACACTCATGACTAGATCAAAGATTGTTTTCCTTTCTTAATTCTAATGGTTTGAGGAAATAAAAGAGATAGACAACAAGTTCTGGCTATCAATAGATGTTAGACTTTTGCTTTCTGTGTCCATGTTTGTTTTGTTGCACCTCTGTGGTTTGCGTTTAGTGTTTATAATGATAGAGGAATGCAGATTCAAGGTCAACTTGACCTGCTTACCTTTGTGAGGGTTGGATGTAGTTTTTGAGATAACTTTCTGCCTCAAGGATATAGGTTTGTTGTATGAAGTAGATCGATGAGCGAAGAAAGTTAAGCTTTGGGTTAGTAGACTGAATAAAGAGGTTAAAATTCAGCATCAACGTCTAGACTAAGGGAGCTTCAAGGGCAGGCTCACGAGATCAAATATTAAAAGTTCCCCAAAAGGAGTTGAGTTCAAAGGCTAGAAATATGGAAGATATCAGTGTATGCCAGCGCAACAACGTTTGAGAAGACCAACTTGGTTCTACATTCCAGAAGTGTTGAGGTTCAGAGATAAGCAAATACATGCAGTGCTAGGAGTTTTGTCATTGGATATAGTCATATGGGCATATTTAATGCTTTCTTGGATTGGTGAAAGAGAAGTAATTGACAGATCCTAGGTTGTAGGAAACAATGAGAATGTTTGGCATCGAACAAACTAAGAAATATAAAGATCTTGAAGTGTAAGAAGATGACAAATCTCTAGTGGGAGCTTAAGACAGAGTAGAATTTGCGAATCAATTAGGTAAGGTGATGTTTCCTAAGTAGAAAAATAATATGTGCATGAGAATGAAGTGGCATAAAGGTTTCATATTAGGTTCAATAATCAGAAGTAGATGCTTGGATCTTTTTAGTAGATATCAGGATGTTTCAAGGAAAAGTAGTTCATGAGTATAAGCATTGACTTTAGGCTGAGGTAGAGAAATTCAAGTGTGGGAAGAAGAAGAGAACCATTAAGTTCGATCTTGTGGGAACGATAAAAGCTATAGAAGGCAGAGTACCGTAAATAATGAAAGGAGAAGAAAAATCTTAAGTAGTTGGAATTGTGTCTACGATAGTTGGTGCTAAGCTATTAATGCAAATAATCAAATTCAAAAGGTGGTGTTTGGGATATGAGTTTTGGTTTCGTTCAGGATCGTGTAACCTTGGTGTCATCAATATGGTTAATGAGTTATGGTTAACTGCAATGAGGAGTTGGAGTTTGAGCTGGTAGTTTTTCTTCTATGACAGACAAGTGAAGATTTCTTGGATGCGTGGTATGTTTCAGGGTGATTAAAGGATTCAAATTCAAAGTCAACTTGAATTGCTACCTTTACAAGGTTTGGGTGAAAGCATAAATCTCAAGGGTGACTTGGTTGTTTTCCCAAGCTCATTCTGGTGGAATGTGGTATCATAGGAAGTGATGTTCCTTGTTTCAAGAAGGTGAGTAAATGGTTGTGCATCAAGTATGAAACAAGTTGAAAAGTGAAAACAGAGTGTTACCGGTATGAGTGTTTATCTAGTAAAGGCCCATGAAGAACATATGCAAGGGATCTCGGTGGTGAAGGAGTTTTAGTTATGTTATGAAGCAGATGTTAGAACAATTACCGACAAGCGATGGGGTTCACTATTGCATTGATATTTGAAACGAAACCATTGTCAATAGTTTTACATTGGATGGTTTTGCTAAAAGTGTGGAGTCAAGACAACAGGTGGAGGAGTCCTTAGAAAAGCAATGGTTTAATCGCAGTGTGTCATCGTGAGTAATCCAATCTAACAAAGTTTGGAAAGAGAAGTAATTATATGTTAAGATCTACGACCATAAGTGGTTAAGATGAGTGGAAAACGTATTAAGGGAAGGGAAATTCTAAGAGTGGCTTTAAGTAAGGTTTTACAAGCAAGTCGTTATCAAGGTTTCGTGACAAGTTTCTCAAGTGTGAAGAGAGTCGTCAAGACGTTGAAGAAGAACATGATCAACGCTTCAATGATTGATTATTCTTTGCGGTTTATTGTGGTTAAACACATCATATGTGAAAATGGTTATTGATCAGAGTGACACAGCGAAATAATGGTGGGATATACTTATCAATAGTGGGAAAACAGAAGAAGAGGAGGTATTTTACTCATGACCAGGTGGTTGATGTAGTAGTAAGTTCTCCGAAACAACAAATGTGTTAGTGTTATGAAGATTTGTTAAAGATGTTTAGTGATCATCAACAACTAGAAGTATAGAGTTGCATAGAAGGAGGTGGATAGGAGACGAAAGAGATGAATCGAGCTATGGTTTTGAGTTATGCTATCGCCTCATAAGTGGAAAAGTACTAATATATGTTTTAAGTAGAAAGAGAATTGTAATGGTTAGTTCGATGATGAAGAGAAAGAATTGATGGATGGATGGTTGCAGGTTGGTGGTTTAATAAATGCTAAGGAAGTGTCAGAATTTAGTGTCGTTATTGCCGCAAGTGAAAGGTTTAGTCTAGAAGTGGGATAGTATTATTATAGACTATGTTGCCCTGGTCAAAGTCAGTATGAGAACCATGATGTCATGAGGATGGTGGTGGATAGGGTGGTCGAGAATGTTATGAAGTTGTGTGTGATCAAGTCAGATGAGTGGTACCTCAAGGAAGAAACTAGATAATGGGAAGTGATAACAATCGCGTTTTAGGTTGAGATCGGTTGCAAATCTTTAAACTTTTGTGAAAACCTACCAGAAGTAGTGGAGAACATATGGAAGGTGAGACGGCATATCAGACATAAGTGGGTTGGTTAGGTGTAAGGGACCATTCGAGTTTTAAGGTAGAAGGTGGAGAGCTGCTTAGAGAGTAGTGACTAATCCAATCTACACTGTTAAACATACATCGCTTAGCACAGAGGCAGAGTTTTCAGTAAGTTTAGGTGTTGCAATCGTTAAGTCAGTCATGTTTAGGTGGTTGTTGTAGAGAACATGAGGAGAGCATGGTTTTCTTTCTATCTAACGAGTGAATTTTCGAGAACGAAAATTTTTCTTATTGGGGAGAATGTAAGATCCTAGAAAATGGCATTTTAAAAGTGATAGTGGTTTAAAAATAGTGAGACTCAATTATTTTAATATTAAAAGGTTTCAGTATAAATAGAATTGTTATAAACGAGTTTCATTATTTTAAAACACACAATCTCTCTAGAAACCACTTTTCTAGAGTTCTTTGACTTCTCTCTACAGGTTTTGTCTCTCTGGTCATTTGATTGAAGAACCGAGACCATAGGATTGATCCTCTCGACAAGCTCTTCAAATTGGACCGATCATTTTTTCCGTTTGTGTAAGTTGAGTTTTTGCTCCCCGTTTTAGTCTTTTTCTGTTTTCTATTGCATGTGAGCCTTCTTCCGCTTGCATGCGACGTTTTAATCATCAATGTGAGTCTTTGCTGATCAGTGATCATAACGGTATGTCCTGATCGTTCTTGTGATGTTTCTATGTATAGATAGAGCATCTTGTGGAGTTAGAGGTGTTGACGTTTTTAAGGCGTTGACGTTTGTAAAACTGTCTAAATAGGATAACAGGTAAGGGAAACTAACTGTTTTGCTTGAATTTCATATAGAAATCATTCTAATGGCTTTGAATTGCATGATTGAGTGTTGTATGAGTGCTTGAACTCTGTAATTGAGTGTATGATTGGACTGTGCTAGATTTCTTTATTGTTGCATGTGAGAACATATTGGAAATCTGGTATTTTCACCTAAGCGAGCAGCTCTTGCCTTAGCGAAAATACCAGAAAATCATCCTTTGTCTCTGCGCGAGATCTCGCCTAGGCGAGCCAATATCGCTTGAGTGAGAGTCACTCTCGTCTAAGCGAGATAGCTTAGCCTGAGCGAGAATTCGCCCAAAGTTTGGGTTGTCCTCTGTTTCGAGCCTCGCTCAAGCGAGAATGACTCTTCTAAGCGAGAGAGCCCTTTTCGCCTAGGTGAGACCCTCTAGCCTGGGCGAGAACCTCTGCAGCTGAGTGTTATTTCTCTGTTTCTAATGGATGAAGATATGTTTAAATGTTTTAATGTGAACTTAGTTATGGTATGCATGAATTGTTATGACTGGTAATATGTGTGGTGAAATTGCATGAAGTTGGAATATGAAGAAGATGTGGTTGAACTAGGATTTAAAGGGAAATTCTAAGAGGAATGTTTTAGTGTATGTAAGGACATAAGGACTCCGTATGGGTTGGTATCTTGAAACTCCAATAATCATTCACGGTCAAATAGATCATAATGGATTATGTCGTGAGGAGTAGCAAGAGGTCCTAGTCTTTGGACTTGATCAAGTCTTAGACGCGAAGGGGACTTACCCTGTGAGTGGTTGGGTGATAACCCTTGTGTCCAAACTCTGCAGAGTTTGGGAACCTTCACAGGTGCAAGCCACCCAGAGATCCAATGTCGCTTACATAATCAAGATATCAAGTCTAGAGTAATATATCTGCATTGTCTTTGTGGTGGACTATGTGATTCTGGTGAAAATGATAAAGATTTCATGATTTCTGTTTATAATTGAACTGTATGATTCCTTTAATCAGATTAGCTTACCTTTGCTTTCTGTGTGTCTGTCTTGTGTTGTATGTTTTCCTTTTGCGATGATTACCTATTCGGTGGGAGTAGATGTGATTGCAACGTCAAAGGCGCTTCTGGAGGATGAGGAGCCATCGTTTTAGGTTGAGGAGGAGGTTTCTAGTGGGAGCTTTAGCAATGGTCAGTTTAAGTATAGAGTTTATTAGTTTAGTTTAAGTGTATAAATGATATATTTTTACAGTCATATCTTTTGTAAGACTGTATTAATATATTGTGTACACTGGATTATCTATTTTGGAACTATGATGAAACTCCCTATTTTTATTAATTTTAAGCTGCTAAAATTGGGATGTTACACTATCTATTTTGTATAATAATAATGTAAATAATTAATTTTTTATTTTTTATTATCATGTTATTAAAAGTGGACACACATACATGGGCATCCATTAATGTCTTTCAAAGTTTTTTTGACAAATTTTATTTAAATTTACTTTAGTGCTCAAATAGAGGAAAAATAAATAAAAAATAAATAAAGACAAATAAAAACTATGCTAGATACTACGATATGAAATAAAGAGGGAGATGGTGATAAAAAATAATGTGTTTAAAAACTTATTGTTGTGCCAAATAAAGTTATCAAAGCAATCTAAATTTGGGACCACTTGATCCATTATATGTTTTGGACACTTAAATTCACTTACCATCCGCTAAATAAAAAGAAAAAAAATTAATTAGAAAAATACTATTAAATTAAAGTTTTAATTTTTTAATTCAATATGTTATGATTCATGTGAAAACTTGTAATTGATGTCAAAAGTAGTTGTTAAAATTAGAAAATTTTCAAGTGCATCATAGTTAAGAAGAGAGATGGCAAACATTTTAATTTTTTTAATTCATTATAAGCTATATATTATATTAAATTTTTAATTTTGTAAAATTAAAAGTAGAACTTTTTTAATTTTAAAACTTAGGCAACTTCAGTCATTTAATCTATCAATATGGGTGAGACATATTACACTAATATATATATATATATATATATATATTTCTCGTGATAAAAGAATATAATTATCGGATAACTGTTTTATCTTATTGATAGATAGTAGTTAAGATCACAAAGTTGTTTAAGAGAAAAATCTAAGTGCAATTTGCAAATAACAAATTATAACAAAATAGAGGAAGAACCTATAAAAATGATATCATCAACATATATAAGAACATAGATACACTAGAGCCAACAATGATGGATCACATTTGCTTTGAACAAATTGAAAGCCCATAAGAGTGGAAGTGAGTCACTCATACCGATCTCTTGAAGCCTGTTTCAAACCATAGATAGATTTTTTAAGTTTGCATATCAAATTGAAATCCATGTGCTCAAATCTAGGGTTTGAGCCATGTAGACTTCTTCATAGAGAATATCATTTAAAAAGGCATTATTAACATCAAATTGCTTAATAGACCACTGATTTGTAAGAGTAAGGATGAGACATATATATATATATATATATATATATATATATATATATATATATATATATATATATATATATATATAAAAAAAAAAATAAAAATATATATATATATATATATATATATATATATATATATATATATATATATATATATATATATAAAGGAAAAAATACAATGGTCTTGATATGCATAGAATGAGTCATCCTATTGTATTAGAAAGCATAAAGAAATAATAAAAAAATATAACAAGTATATAAAAAAATTCAAATAACATTAAGTTTGTCATGCAAAAGGAAAAAATGAGATTGAGAGATGAGTTTAGTGAGAATGATAGCTATTTAATCAACAATAGGAAGATGAGTGACAATTAAGGATTGATTGAGGACTTCTTTAGGAACAAAGAAGATATCAAACTTTATATGTTTGATGCGTGTGTGTAGAACCAAATTATGATTGAGAGCAACCGTGCTTTGGTTATATAAAATGACCAATGTGGTATAATTGATGTGAAGTTCCTTGAGAAGGGATTGTAAGCAAAGAATTTAAGAGGCAGTAGTAGCAAGACTCTAATATTCAACCTTAGCACTAGAATAAGTTACCAATGTTTTCTTTATAGACCACCATGAAATCATATTTTGTCCAAAAAAGATGCAGACACATGAAGTGGACCTTCTATCATCTATATTCAAAGCCCAATCGACATCACAATAAGCGTGTAAGGTGCAACAACCTTTTCAGAGAGATGTAGCAGAAAGTTGTAAACCATGAGATATAGAAACTTAAGTAGCGAAGTATGCGTTTGACAATGCTCCAATGATCTAATAGAGGTTGAGCCAGGAATTGACACACTTTGTTGATACTATAATTAATTTTAGACCTTATAACAATCATATATCGTAAAGCACCAACAATGGAGCGATAAAGAGTAAGGTCATCCATATAATTTGAATCAAGCTTGGACAATTTCGGTCCTCCTTGAAGAGGAGTAGAGATACCCTTGGCATCAATCATGCCAACTTTATTAACGAGATCAAAGATATATTTTTCTCGTGATAAAAGAATATGATTATTGGATAACTGTTTTATCTTTATGTTAAAATATTAGTCAAGATCAATAAATTGTTTAAGAGAAAAATCTAAGCACAATTTGCAAATAACAAATTGTAACAAAATAGAGGAAGAACCTATAAAAATGATATCATCAACATATATAAGAACATAGATACACTAGAGCCAACAATGATGGATCACATTTGCTTTGTACAAATTCAAAGCCTATAAGAGTGGAAGTGAGTCACTCATACTAGTCTCTTGTGTTGGCAAAAAGAAGGAAGTCAAGTGATTTTGAATGATGATCAAGCACTAATGAAGACAAAGTGTTCAATTATACAAATGTTATCTTGTAAAATAAAATAAGTGTATTGTAGAATAGTTTAATTAA
>Ga0214544_1002535_pt1 | contig 38367 bp, 23 predicted proteins | sample CNSS3metaG_FD_160074 | JGI IMG/M metagenome (GOLD analysis project Ga0214544, IMG submission 160074) | Root nodule microbial communities from cowpea collected in UCLA plant growth center, Los Angeles, California, USA - CNSS3 | ecosystem: Host-associated > Plants > Roots > Nodule | place: USA...
TGGGAGTTTGATGTATGCTCAAACCTGTACGAGGCCAGATATTAGCTTTGCAGTTGGTATGCTTGGTAGATACCAAAGTAATCCAGGTCTGGAGCATTGGAAAGCTGCAAAGAAAGTTTTAAGATACCTACAAGGAACAAAGAATCACATGCTTACTTATAGAAAATCTGATCACCTTGAGGTGATAGGTTATACAGATTCAGACTTTGTCGGCTGTGTGGATACAAGAAAGTCTACATTTGGTTATGTGTATCTTTTAGCTGGAGGAGCGATTTCATGGAAAAGTGCGAAGCAGTCTGTCATTGCTGCATCCACCATGGAAGCTGAATTTGTGGCATGCTTTGAGGTCATAGTTCAGGCTAATTGGTTGCAGAACTTTATTTCAGGACTTGGAGTAGTCGACAGTATTTCCAAGTCGCTGAAAATTTATTGTGATAATTCTGCAGCAGTCTTCTTTTCTAAAAACGACAAGTATTCTAAAGGTGCTAAACATATAGAGTTGAAATACTTTGTCGTTAAAGAAGAAGTTCAGAAACGTAAAGTGTCAATAGAACATATTAGCACAGATCTTATGATTGCTGACCCTTTAACAAAAGGGTTACCGCCCAAATTGTATATTGGTCATGTAAAGAATATGGGCATTATGTCTACTAGTGAATGTTAAATGTTGAATGTTAATGTTTTTTAATGTTTATGTGACACTCTGAGCTCCCTAATGTATAAATTTCTGAAATTTGTGTTTTCTTCTTTATGTTTATGCATGCAAATTATGATGAAGAAAACAAATTATGTTATGTTATTGCTTTGTAAAATGACATTATGTTTGAACCCATTATGGACTTCTCGTTTTTAAGGTCATATTAAGGAGAAAGGGATGATATAGTAGTATATGGAAGGGATCATGTCGACCAAATGATGTGTGACCGCCATCACTCTTATTATTTCTGTATCTTTAATTATGAATAATGATGGAACCAATTTATGCAAGGTCTTTTAATGCGCATTATGTTTATGTATTAAATCACATAATGTTATGACATCATATGAGTCAAGTGGGAGAATGTTAGAATTAATTGACAAATTAATTCTATTAGTGACTCATTTGAAATATTATGATGGGTCCAATTATGATTTAATAAAATTTAAAGACCTATTGGTTATTATTATGGGAAGTGATAATAAAATAAAATAAAGATAAAGATAAAATAAAAACCAACTTGATAGACATTGGTTTATAAAGGGATTGGGGTTCTGTCTCTGGCCATAAGGTTCTTTTCACAGTAACCCATCAAGAACGTGTGAGAAGAGAAAGAAAGACAAAGAGATAGATTGGGTAACGGTGGTTGAAGAGCACACAAGATTACAAATTTGAAGAACGCATATTCACAAGATCTCTCATGGATCAAAGTTAGTGCTCTATTATGTTTATCGTGTGAGAATCCTAAATTCTGAAGATCCTAAGACACTCTGACATAAGTTATAGTTATTGGTAATAACAACAAGAATGTAATAAATGAGATCACCATTTGATCTCTCGTGAACAATGCTATTTCTTAATGTGCGTATTCATCCTTAATTACTTTGTGATTTGTCTTTTTATCTAAGTGAATCCGTACCATAACCATGGCCTACTAGTACCTGCCGAGGTGTCCTCCTACCCCTATGGTCGAGATGTTGTCGTCCATCAATGAACCGAGTAGTCCTCGATCCATACATGTACCTTTATATTCTAAAAAAATTATTTTTATAAGAACTTAATTAAAACACACGGATTTAAATCATACTTAATTTAAATTTCTTTTAATACTTTGTAAATTTCTTATTGTGAAATTAATTAAGTAAATATATATATATATATATATATATATATATATATATATATATATATATATATATATAGTCGTAAATAAATATTTAAATATTAATTTTTGTTTCTCAATTAATTTAATTCTGAACTGTTTGAATTAAGGGATTAATCATATACACGTAACAATCAACCATATGAATGGATAGATTCTCACTTTTTCAAGTGCATTATATGTCTCTTTTCTTTTCTTCTTTTTTTTTTTACAGAAAGTTATATTCAAAAGAGATCTGATACTCATTTAACAAATATATGGAAAAGTAGTGTAATAAAGTAACAGAATTTAATATATTAGAAGAATTTCAACCTATATTTATTTATAAATGTTTTAATTAGCCTTATGTTTATGGAGGGTTGTTCTCTATCTCTGTCTATTCTTACATTAATAAACTGTTTGTGCTCTAATTCGGGTTTAAAAAAAAAAAATACGAGAGCCAAACTAATAAATAACTGGTCTTTACGAATCTAAGAAATAAGAATTAATTAAATAAATATAAAACCATTTAGTTATTTACTTTGTATTAAATTCAAACCACTCAAATCCATGATAATTGGTTGGAATATTAAATTTATGATTTACATATTTTAAATATTCGAAATTGTAAGGCCCACTTACTATTTAATGCCCTTATTTTAAAAGGCTGCCCCAAACGAGTTGGGCCAAGGGTTGGCCCATAAGAAATCAAAGCCCCTAAACTAGCTGAAACACTCTCACTCTCTTCATTTTCAGAAAAACAGCCGCTTTGCTCTACTATTCCAAAACTGTGCTCTACTAGGGTTTTGCTTCCACTCTTACGTTGAGCTAGAAGGACCCCGTTGATCCATGTAAGTTAACCTCCCAACTGTCTTCATCTATTCTAGCTTTGTTGTCTTAGTTTCCACTGAAGTTTCCCTTATTGATCCAGTTTTCCCTTTGTTCCACTAATCTCCAGTTCACTAAGCTAACCTCGGAGCTGCTGTGCTCGCTAGTTTTGGTTTAGGAGTCTTGCGCTAGCTTATATCCAGGTAACGGGAAGTTAGGGTTTACTTGTGTGTTACGTTTTTCCTGCTTGCTTTACTGCTATTTTACTATTGTATGGTTTGTGTGCTGCTGCGAGCTTATGAAATGCCTTATTGAGCTGTTTGGATCGTGTTTGTGGGTTGTTGCACGCGAGAACAGTGGTGAGCACTGGTTTTCTCGCCCAAGCGAGCATGTCTCGCCCAGGCGAGATCAACAGAGGCTCGCCCAAGCTACTTTACGCGAGCAGTCGCTCAGGCAACCCACGCTATTTTTGAGCGAGCGAACGTCTCACTCAGGCGAGAGGGATCTTGCCTAAGCGAGATCACGCGTAAGGTTACTGTTCCCCTTTTCGAGCTCTCGCCTAGGCAAAAGGGGCTCGCCTGAGCGAGAGTCTCTCATCTGAGCGAGACCCTTCAGCCTGAGCAAGGAGTTGGGCGAGGGCAGTGTGATGTTTGGTTGTTTCTTTGTTCTTGGTTGGTTGGCACTTGCTTGGATAATAATTGTTATGTTAAAAATATGATATGAATGATTCTGCATGAGTGATGGGATTCATGGATTGTGAATGATGAACTTGGATAAATCTTGGCATGCGATTTCAATGAAATGGTTGGTTATGTATGTGGTCATGAATTCGGTATGAGCAATAATGTTACATTGATGGCATGGTATTGGTATGAGGTGAAGTTCTATATCCCCGAATTTGGAAGAATGGGATGGTATGAAATCAACATGGAATATGAATGAGGATGGGTTACAAAGGATGGCTTGAGGTTTTAAATGCATGATCAATATTAATTGTTTGTTTGGAATGTAATTGGTATGTTGTCAGTACGTAAATCCACGAGTCTCTAGGTGAGACTTCCTGGTCGTGCTTCAGTGGTGGAGACGTAATTCCATGACCCCTGTTAGTGGGAATTCATGGTGGTGCCCCATTTATATAGTCTGGTAAGGATTCAAGGTAAGGTTGCATCTTGACACTCTAAGGAGTCAGTTAGTCTCACTTAGAGCGGACTAACTCTTGTGGTGAGAGTAGCAAGAGGCCAGAAACTCATTAAGGGCTAACCTTGTGTGTGGGGGATTGAAACATTGTAACATTTGTAACACTTAGCTCGGGGGTGAGCAGGGTAATCCACCACAAGTGCAAGCATCCACTGAATCCCACAAGATTATATGTATCTAGATGAGTCAAGTCAGAGTCTAGTGTATTGTTTGAGAAGTCATAACATGTTTGGATGATATATATACTGCTTGGATTGTGTAATAGCATGTGACTGTTGATGAACTGTTTCTACTCTAGCTTACCCTGGTTGCTTGTTTGGTTGTCTTGTATGTGGTTCTTCTTCTTTTGCGATGATCATCAATTTATTGATGTGAGCAGATGCGAGAGGCACTCGAGGTCAACAGGGAAAGGATGATCCCGCTGCGTAGTCTGCCTGGACTGATTCTTCTGCTTTGGGTTTTATTATAGGGCTATAGCCCATGTATTGTTTGGCCTTTACATTTAATTTAGTTTACTGTTGAACCTTGTAATCTTTTATGTTTTGACACCGTGATGTGCATCGAATATTGTAAGGAGTAAGGTTTAAACTCCTAGAGTGCGTTTTTACTTTTTTCTGTGTGATGCTTTCATTAATTAGCTTTATTAATTAAATGGGGTGTTACAGAAATAATTAAGATTAGATATGGAATCTGAACCAAATGAATCCTTAAATATATGATTTACATATTCTAAAGACAAACCATGTATAAATTTTTAGATAAATATATTTTTTCTATAATTAAATTTTTACATATTTATATTAATCTGAACTCAATCCACCCAATTTTTTATCAGATTGTTTATGTGTTAGTTCGTTCAAATTGCAAAAAGTAAAAACATTATATCTTAATCAATAAAATAATTGATTTGTTTTGTTTTATCTCAAATCACATCCTTAATCGTGCATATCTTATGTTGATTAGGAACAAGATAAGGAGTTTAATTATTGCCATTCAAATCAAGTTTTTTTTTTATATATATAATAATAACTTTTATTCTCATGGGCTATAGTGATGTTGGAACCCTAGACTAAGAAAAGGAAATTTGCCTAACTCTTTTAGAAATAGCAGTACACTATGGTGGAGTTGTTTAATAGAAAGATACACATTGGGATAACAAAAACTAGTAGCTTTTTGGGATGCATGATCTGAACCATAAACCAAAAAATATGTATCTATTTTGAAAATTCTCAGGTACCATTTGATGAGTATAGTTATATATAGCATGCAGCAGTCTCTTAATATTCAAACATTGAATTTGAGAGTTTCAAAATGCCCAATTATTTTATTTGCAGGTCCCTAGTCACAACCTTTGATAGGTTTATTGGTCCCATCTACACACAAAAAGAAGACATATATATGTCATTCGCCAATAGCATGCTCCACATGTACTTGGCATTAGTCAAATGATCTGTCCACCCTCTGTACCTATACTCTATACCTATAAACTAATGTGAATTTTTTTTTTAATTTTTTTAATTTTATAATATATTATTATTAGATATTTTACATAAAAAAAATAAGATAATTTATAATATATAAATAAAAATAAATCTCATTTTATTAAATCAATTTTAGAATATTAAATTAGATTTAAATTACACTACTTTACAATATGATATATCAAAACCATTTAAATTTTATTTTAATTGAGATTTATGTCTATTATACTGTTTGTTATTATATCTTTTTGATTTTCATGTTGAATATTCTTGACGTGAAAACAAGATGTTCACGATGTAAAGAAATATGTTAGGGATTTTACGTTAATTAAAGATGAAATTAATTTATAATATATATATATATATATATATATATATGAAATAAATCTCATATTATTAAATTGTTTTTGTAAGATTGAGTTAATATTTTAATAGTATTTTTTTTATTTGTAAAATCCTAAAATGAAACTTATAATGAAAAATATCAAATTAAGATATTTTACAATGCTTGAACTATATTTAACTCAGTCTATAACTTTGAGTTGTACTTGGTTTATTAGATGATTGTTTCTTTTAGTGTGTTTTCTTTTTTAGTAAGTCACATATCTTCAATGGTGTTGTTGATAAAGTTTCACCGTATTGCACCGAAACACTTATCCAGACCTAGTGTTCCTTTATGTTTATGTTTATAATCGTTAAAAAAGCACTTTTGTGTTGTTTATTATAATGTTATAAAGAAAATCGTACAATAGACTAATTATCCGTGTTATTTTAAACTTATTCTAATATATAATTACATAGATATCCCTTTATCTTCATTTTTAAAAGGATTTATATATAGGAAAATGGTAATCAATATATTTCATTATTTCATTTATAAGTTCTAAAAATAAAAATGTAGAAACGAAAATAATATGATATATTAAGATTAGTGATTAAAATATCAACGAAAAGTGAAAACTGGAAACAAATCAAACACGTGGTTCTATTTGATTCGCTTTTTACTATTTCTCTTTTTTTTAACAACTGATTTTAATTATATTTTTCCACTACTCAGCAATTACTTCTCCATCCGAAACTTTTGAATACTTAAGCAATTTCGAAATGTTCTCTTCAATTCTTCTCGTCTCATGTAACTTATTGAAGCATTCTAGATACCATGAGACTAAAAAATGTTATTTTAATTTTAAAAGTAGTTTATATAAATAAGAAGTTCTATAAATCAGTTTTATTATTTTAAAGCACGCTATATCTAGAAATTACTTTTTTAGAGTTTTTTAACTTCTCTATAAGAGTTTTCACCTTCCTTCATTTGTCTGATTGAAGATCAAAGACCATAGAAGTGATCCTCGCGGTGAATTATTCAATTTGAACCAATCAGTTTCTTCAATCATGTAAGTCGGGCCTTTTGTCTTTCTTCACTGTCTAATCAGTTTTGTCTTGCATGTGGGCCTTTCATTCTTTCTTACATGTGCTCTTTAAATCATCAACATGAGTCTCTGTTGATTAATGATCATAACGATATGTCCTGATCGTTCTTGTGGTGTTTTTATGTGTAGATAAAGCATTCTATGAGATTAGAGGCGTTTTAAGAATCTATATTTGTTTGATGTGCTTTCACAAGTGAGGGAAGCTAAATTCGATGATTTTAAATGTGGATGATTGTTTACATTTTTGGACTACGAATGAATTTTAGTGTGATGTTGAGATGATTAATCTATTGCGTGCAATGTATTAATGAACTATATGAGTAAAGTTGCTCAGTTTGACATTTCAAATGTGTTGTTGCTTAATGTTAAATTGTTGATTTTTAGTGTATGATTGAATGGGGAAGTTGCTTGAGCAATTTGTTAGATTGGTACATCTCATGGTAGGCTGTTACAATTATTTAGGTTAAAAAAAATAAGTAGTACCAATTTGAGTAATTATGCAAGTTAAACTCTACAAATTTAGAAAATTGTCGTCATGGTGCTAACTAGTAGTATAAGGGCACGAGTGCCAACTTAAAAACTTCAAAATAATGGTATTTTCCTAATAGAGCGTTGAATGGCAATTTTCAACACTGAGCGCCACTATTGTCAAGAGCTTCAGCATTGAGCGCCATCATTAAGTTCACTTTTGCCAAGAGCTTCAATGTTGAACATCACCCCGTTACCGTTGAGCGTCAATCTATTGTGTGTTCTATTTTGTTGTTTTTCACATTCTTTGTTTCTATGTTTCTTTTATTATTGTTGTTTATGGAATGGTTGATGGATTATGGATGAATGTGCATGTGTACAATGATGTATGAAGTTGTGATAATGATGGGTTTGTTAATGGATATGAGCATGTATGAAAATATATGTTGGTTGCAATTAATCATGAACATGATATTACTTAGTATGCATAAATACAAATATGGGTGATTGTTTGAAATTATGATCTTGATGTGTAATCATGTTTATGAAATTATGGATAAATACAAATATGGGTCATTCCTAAAATCTCTCACCATATTCATGTTGTTAAGTCTTTGCTTCTCTTTTATTGCATTGGCATTGAGATTATTCTTATATTTTCTTAGTGCCTCTCATTTTAGTACATCTTCGCAAGTTGAGTGTTGCATGGCAGAAGAAGAAAGCCATTGGAGGGAAGGGCTATGGGTTATAACTTCTAATAAAGAACATGTGTTCCCCATTAGCCACATTTGGTTGTATTTTCCTTATTCTAATACTCTATTTCTTGTTTGTTGACATAGCTTTTGTTCGTCACTTTCTCTCCATTCTCCTATTTCGATGTGCTGGATTAGCCTGGTTAGTTAGCCAAAATTTATTTACATTACATATGTGTTGTCTTCATTGAATTATGTAATCAATTATGTTCCTTATATAATCACTTCGTTTATGTTTGAAAAAAATAATTCACATCATTGACTATGTGCGTGCATAATCTTAATATTTATTTACAATCTTAATATTTCAAAATATAAAATACATCTCAAAAATAAATTAAAATATATTTTGAAATATTTATTTTCATAATATTTATAATAACTCATATTTTCTTAATTTAAAAAAAAAATTCAACGTCCATGTACTATAATATATATCTTTTTGTCCATACTAATAGAATAAATATAAAAATATAATATATTTTTATAAAAATATATATATAATATATATATATATATATATATATATATATATATATATATATATATATATATATATAAAAGGTGATTATATATATGTGTTTGAGGTTTTGTTAAAGATCAGTTGTATTTTATTTGGATTAAATATTTGATACAATGGGTTTTTAATAAAATATGGTTATTAAAAACAAAGCATTTTGTTCGTATGCATTTGATAATTTTTAATATATGTTATTTTATTTGACTCATGGTTTTGATTCTATATATAAGATATTACTATATTACGATTTTGTGTTTATATGGATATATGTAATTGAGTTTTAGTATTATTATATTATATCTGTACGAATCTTTTAATATATGAATATTGTTTGCGTCAGTGGTTAAGGAAAATATTAATATTGGAATTCAAAGTTGATTTATAGTGTTGGTTTAGATAAAGATGGTTGTTGTTGTTGTTGTCTGTTTTATATATATATATATATATATATATATATATATATATATATATATATATATATATATATATATATATATATAATATATAATCATTTTGATATGTAAAAATATTGGATAGACTAAATATGTTGTATTTTGTTAATAGTGTAAGAACTAAACTCTCAAGATTATTAATTTATTTTTCTCTTATTTAATTATTCGAGAAGTCAATATTAACATTATTTTTACATTACAAATAATGTTTTAAAGGCTCTAGAAGAGTTACTACACTTCTATAAAGAAGTCTATAGAAACTTATTAAGTTCTAAAGATATTTGTCTAAATATATATCATATTTGAGACAAACAATGAAGGAGATATGAAATATCTTTATATCAATGGACTTGGGTTGAATAAAAAAAATGTGTATTGGAAAAATTATCAATCTTCTCTTATGGCTTGTATTACACATGTATTAGTACAATTGAAATGCATATCATTGTAAACCGAAATTTATGAATCAAAAAGGAATTCCTTGTTTGGTATGATCAGTTGGGTTATCCTAGATCTATCATGATGCGAAAAAAATAGTTGAAAACTCTTGTGGACACCCAATTAAGAGTAAAAAATTTCTTCAATCTAATGATTTCTCATGTAATACATGTTTACAAGGAAAATTGATAATAAGACCATCACCAGAAACCTTTAGAAATGAGTCAATCTCATCTTTTGGAATGAATACAAGGTGATTTTGTGGTCCAATGCACCCATCATGTGGATCATTTAGATATTTCATGGTTTAATCCATGCATCAACTAAATGGTCACATGTTTGTTTATTATCAACTTGCAATCAAGCATTTGCAAAATATTAGCACAATTAGTTAAGTTAAGAGATCACTTCCCAAATTATCCGTTTAAGAAAATTTGTCTTGATAATGCTGGTGAATTTACATCTTATACTTTTCATGAGTATTGTATGTCAATGGGAATTGAAGTTGAACATCCAGTGGAACATATGTTCATGCTCAAAATGGACTTGTAGGATTATGAATAAAACATCTAAACTTGGTTGCAGATAGTATACTCTGAAATAGGAAGATGTGATGAATAATATTATATCAAAGAATGAAGAGTAATGTACTCTTTTTCCTTAACGAGCCAATTCTCTAATCAATAGACACCCAACGAAGAGTGTTATGAAATTTATGAATGTTCATTGAGCTGTTAGCAGTTACCTATGATTGATTGTTAATGTTATAATTAGTATTCTAACCATCTGTCTCTACTCTCTATTCTCTCTCTCAATTATTTCATAACACGATACATGTTTTCTTATACTAAAATAATTGGTTTCTTTTTCTTAAAATTTTAAGCAAACCAAATCATTTATTTTAAATACATAATTTTTTCCTACTTATTTGTTGTTCAAATTAGTTAATATTTAATTGTTAATCGGACTTCTTGACTGTTTTTTCAATATACAATACATTTTGCGATAATATTGTAAGCCAACTTTTTGGCTCATCAATTAGTTTCAAATTATTTAATCAATTATAACAATGTAAATGAATTATATGTATTTGTAATGTCATTTATAATGATCATTAATTTTATTGTTCTAAAAGGTGGCTTCCGTTAAGTAAATGATCAAGTTAATTAATGATTAAGATTATCTTAAAATGACGTTTTACTACTTTCTATGATTGAACAATTTTTAAAATTAATATTTTATTTTAAAATTGATAAAAATAAAGAATGCCATCAACTGGTAAGATATAATACTTACATATGATTCCATCAAATTTTTAAAATGAGAATAGATTTCCAGTTATAAAATATGATAGAAGTTGAATATGATTACTATTAATGCATTTTTTTTAATTGCATGGAGTTCCTATTAGTTTTATGAGCTATTTACTCTCCTGATTAAACACCTATTAGCTTAGAATAAAATAGAAGACAGTCAATAGAATATGACATAATACATAAATAATTGGCAATTCTGGTCTTTTAAGTAAGACAATCATTTAGGCCTACTGATACTTGTTCTTTTAATATATGGGCTTGAGACCGAACAGATATTTCTTTAAGCACCTCCATACATTCTTTCTGTTCTTCTATAAGTGTGGAAAATTTCCAAATTATTTATAAGTTGAAAACATTATAAATTGCATAATCTGGTATAACCACATTTTAGAATTTGAAAATATATTACAATTTATATAATCTGAAATATATTTTTCAAATATGAAAATACATTTTGAATTATACAATTTTAAATTAAAAAATTTAAATCATTTTTAGATTATGTAATTTAAAAATGTATTCAAATTTGTATAATTTGAAATGTTTTTAAATTGTGTGATTCAAAAGTACATTTCTGAATTAATATATATATATATATATATATATATATATATATATATATATATATATATATATATATATATATATATAATGTAATCTAAAATAAAACTCTAGATCACCAAAATCAAAAAATGATTACATATTATATAATTTGAAAATTCATTTTAAATTACGCAATTCATATATTTATAAATGTATTTTAGATTACGTCATCTTGATTATATTTCTAAAACACATAATCTGGAAATTCATACATATATTCTGCATTGTGATGTTTGTAAATTTTATAATCCAAAGATCTAAAGTATAGATATTTTGGACCTTTTCAATACTTCCATGGATGTATAGAAAGAAATTATTAGAGTGCAAAAAGTAATTGCTGGACCAAACATAGTGATCTACCGGCCCAAGTAATTTTAATACGACCTTTCGGCTTTTGAAATTTTATGAAAAAAATATATATTAAGTTTGTAAGCGGACCTCTTGTGTACTCCTAAGGTTAGCCTATACAAATTATTCTCAACATATATAGATACATAAATTAGGCCATTTTATCCTGTACCCCATTTTTTCTTCCTGGACCCGCTAATTTTTAAAATTCCGCTTCCACTCTTATGAAAAAATATTAAAAAAGAAAATTAATAGAACACCGCACGTTATATATATATATATATATATATATATATATATATATATATATATATATATATATATATATATATACAATTTTCTTTTCATGAAAAATATATAATTATTCTTATGTGAATTTAATTAAAATCAAATACATTAAATATTTTCGGTATAAAAATTTGTAAATTATTGTCATAATAAAAATATTATTGGTTTATATATATTAAATATTTCATTAATAAATATCGGTAAAATATTATAAAGAATTAGATATTGATACATGTTGTAACACAGTTGAAGTATCGGTGCAGTATCACTTCACTTCATCTTTTTCTTGTTTTGTTCTTCATTCTTTACTCTCGTCAAAAGGGAAGTTTCAGCAACCAAGATACTAAAGTTTTTTCAACTCAAGAAGAGGTATGCCTTTGTATTATGGTTCTGGTAGTTCTCCAGTAGGGTTGTGGCGTTTGTGGTAGAGGAGGGTTTATGGGTGGTTAGGCTTTTACTTGAATTCCGGAATTGGTAGTTTGGAATGCATCTATTGAAACCCTAACCCCTTAGGGTTTCTCCCTTTTCCCCTTAGTTTGATTACTGATTAGATCAGTAATCTAGGGTTAGTTGTTCCCCCTTTCCCATTTTCTATAAAAACCCCTTTTGGGTTTTTCCCTTTACTGTAACACTTCGCATACATATAGAAATGAAATAAATTTTCGTTTTTCTCACCTTGCCTTGCGTCTTCTCTCCTAGCACTACACCATCTTTGCTCATGTCCTGGAATTTCTCTCCTCCAGTGACAACACCTTCTCCTTCTCTCTTCTGCCTTTCTCTTCTGCAGCCATGAAGCCCTTTTTCTCTCGCGAACCTATGAGAAGAGGAGTATGTTTGGTACTTCAATGTGGTATCAGAGCAGGTTCTTGAACCTGCTACGCTTCCACAAACCTCTACTTTCTACCAAGAAACTGCTTCTTGGCATCTTTTTGAAGAATCATGAATGAAAAACCAGAAATAAAAGTAGAAAACATCAGCCAGAAGGCCAACAACTTCGATCTTGACCAATCCCTCATACCCACCAGTCCATTCTATTTGCATCCTGGGGAAAATCCAAGTTTGGTTCCGGTTTCTAATGTTCTAAATGACACTAACTATGTTTCTTGGAGAAGGAACATGCAACATGCCTTGCTCTCCAAGAACAAGCTAAAATTCGTTAATGGCAGCATTACAACTCCCCTTCCCACTGATCCAAATTATGAAGCCTAGGAAAGATGCAATGTAATGATTCTCTAATGGATTATGAGAGCTCTTGCACCAGATATTGCAGAAAGCGTGATGTATATAGATTCTGCCAAGGAATTATGGGACGAATTGAAAGAAAGATTCTCTCAAGGAGATTATTTTCAAATTTCAGATCTGCTGCAAGAGATTCACTCTATCAGACAGGGAGATAGAAGCATAAGTCAATTCTTTACAAAACTAAAGAAACTGTGGGAGGAGTTGGATTTCTTGAGACCAGTACCCAATTGCATCTATGGGAGACCTTGTGATTGTGACCTTACTAAGGTTTTCTTGAGACAAAGGGAAACTGAACATGTTATTTGTTTCTTAAAGGGATTGAATGATAACTACAACAACGTTAGAACTAAAATTTTACTCATGGAACCCCTACCCAGCATCAACAAAGTATTTTCTCTTATCATGCAACAAGAAAGAAAGAGCAATGGTTCTGGAATCGTGACTAATGAGAACAAAATCTTGATGAATACTGCTGACATAAATTATAAAAGCCAAGAACAAGGTTCTTGGAGGGGTCAAGGAAGAGGCAATGGATCTCGCACACAAGGAAGAGGCAGAGGCAGAAATCCTAATCAAGGAAAGCAATGTACCTACTGCCACAAGATGAACCATACTGCAGAGGAATGTTATTCAAAGCATGGGTATCCTCCTTGGTATAAACAAAGAACAGAACAGGACAAAAACTCTTCCAACAATAAATCTGCAAGTACACAGCAGATGTGCAACCTTAATGTCAGTTCTGAGTCTCAAAAGTCTGCTGATCATGCCCCAGATGAAGGTACTGTCAACACTTCCCTTCGTACTGAACAGATACAAAAGGCTGTTAAAACTTTTGGATGACAAAGATGAGTCAAAACACACTATTAGTCACATCCAAAGCTTCAACAATAATGCGTCAACCCACAAACATCAACAAGGTAAACTCTGGATTCTTGATACAGGGGCCACTAACCATGTAACCTATGACCTAAATCAACTTTCTGTTTTCTATAAAATCAAGCCCATTACTGTGAAATTACCTAACAATTCCACTGTTGTTGCTGAGTTTGCTGGAACTAAGAATTTTTCAGATTCTTTAGTTCTTTTTAATGTCCTTTACATCCCTGAATTTTCTTTCAATCTAATATCTGTTCAAACTCTCATTAAAGATTTGAATTGCAAATTAAATTTTTCTTGTGAGCACTGTTAGATACAGGACAACCATTCATCCAAGATGATTGGGCATGCTAGCAGTTTAGATGGGCTTTACTACCTAGATGAAAGTACATCCACTCTACAAGATCATGTCTTCGTTAATGCTACTGTGAATTACTCTAAGAAAAATATCAATGTTTGGCACTACAGGCTGGGACATCCTTGTAATAATATTCTAAAACAGATCTGTAGAATTTTTCCTTATGTTCATAATTCTTGTACAAACATATGTGATATTTGCCATTACTCTAAGCAAGACAAACTGCCTTTCCCCAATAGTAGTACTAATTATGATGATTGTTTCGATTTAATACATGTTGACATATGGGGACCTATTTCTATTCCTTCCATACATGGGCACAAATATTTTCTTATTGTGGTTGATGATTACTCTAAACATACTTGGATTTTTCTCATGTATTCTAAAGGTGAAACTAGAAATCTTTTGTTAAATTTCGTCATCTATATCAAAAATCAATTTAAAAAGGATATTAAGGTCATAAGATCTTATAATGGTCCAGAATTTGAGTATGTTGATCTCTATAAAAAATATGGCATTATTCATCAAAAAAGTTGTGTGGGAACTCCACAACAAAACTCTGTCGTTGAAAGAAAACACCAGCATGTTTTAAATGTTACTAGAAGTTTACTTTTTCAATCCAATTTACCTAAATGCTACTGGTTTTATGTTGTTAACCATGTTGTTCACCTAATAAACAGAATACCTTCTGTTGTTTTAAAGGATAAATCTCCTTATGAAATGCTTTACCAGAAACCTCCTACCTATCTTGATTTAAAAACCTTTGGTTGTTTAAGCTTTGCCTCTACTTCTGATGTTAATAGAAATAAGCTTGATCCTAGGGCAAGGAAGTGTGTTTTTATTGGGTTCAAGAATGGAATAAAAGGGTATATTCTTCTTGATTTAAAAACCAAAGAGGTTTTTGTAAGCAGAAATGTTTTGTTCTATGAAACTGTTTTTCCTTGCAGCTCTATGGATAATGACATTACTGAGAAGACTATACCTCAAGATCTAAATTTCTTGAATGATTCCCGAATTAATATCAGGGAAGACCATGTCTATTTTAACAATCTTACAGAAGAAAATCAAGATGATGATGAGAGCATTACTGATGTTGATGAAGACAGGATTATTAATAATTCTACTCAGGGACAAACTGAACCTGCACAGATTGAGAACCAATCTGCTCATGATCAGGGCAATCAAAATAACAGCACAACCTATCAACAGAATGAGGCAGAAGAAGACATTCAGAATCTGAGAAGATCCACAAGGAACAGAAAGCTTCCTCAATATCTAAAGGATTACCAGGTTAATGGTTCCTTTATTTCCTGCCAATCTAAACATACCAGTCAACTTAAAAACAGCTATACAATTGCTTATCCTATTAATTCTGTTGTATCTTATGATGCTTTGTCTAAGGAACATCTCAACTACACTCTTGCTATCACTGCCAATCATGAACCGCAGTCTTATACATAAGCCAGTAAAATTACTGAATGGATGGATGCCATGGACAGAGAAATACAAGCTTTGGAGAACAACAAGACTTGGTATCTCACTGACCTCCCTGATGGAAAAAAACCCATATGGTGCAAATGGATTTTCAAGACCAAATATAATGCAGATGGAACTATAGAAAGGCACAAGGCTAGATTGGTTGCAAAAGGATATTCTCAACTTGAAGGAGTGGACTACTTTGACACTTTTTCTCATGTGGCTAAGCTCACGACTGTAAGGATCATTCTAGCACTTGTTGCTGCAAGGGACTGGTACATATATCAACTTAATGTTGATAATGCCTTCTTGCATGGTGACCTAAATGAGGAGGTCTACATGACACCTCCACCAGGACTAAAGCTTACCAAACAAGGTCAAGTCTGTCGCCTAACCAAGTCCTTGTATGGCCTCAAGCAAGCTAGTCGACAATGGTTTGCTAAGTTGTCTTCTTTTCTCTTAAATCTTGGTTTTGTTCAATCTAATTCTGATTATTCCCTTTTTACATATAAAACCACTAGTACTTTCACTACTCTACTTGTGTATGTAGATGACATTATTCTAGCAGGGGACTCTATGGAAATCATCAATAAAAGCAAGAGTATGTTGCATCAGACTTTCAAAATCAAGGATTTGGGCAAACTGAAATACTTTCTGGGTTTTGAAATCTCAAGAACTAAAAAAGGGATCTATATGTGCCAAAAGGAAGTACACCCTGGACATATTAAATGAAACAGGAATGGTCAACAACAAACCTTGTCAAACTCCCCTCATGAGTGACATAAAACCTCTCTTTGACACCAACAAGCCCCCATGCAATGCTGACTCCTACAGATGGCTAATAGGGAAACTCCTTTACCTCACCAATTCTAGACCTGATATCAACTACTCAGTTCATCTCCTTAGTCAATTTGTTCAGACACACACTACTTATCATCACCAAGCAGCTCAACATATCCTAAGATACATTAAAGCTGATCCTGGTCGTGGACTATTTTTCCCTAAGGAGAATGACCTACAAATTAAGGGTTTCAATGACTCTGATTGGGCCACTTGCCCTGAAACTAGGCGCAGCACCACTGGTTACTGTGTTTTCTTAGGAAATTCGCTCATATCCTGGAAGTCAAAGAAGCAGAGCACTGTTTCCAGATCTTCCTCTGAAGCTGAATACAGGGCCCTAGCCACCACTTCCTGTGAAATCCAATGGATCAGTTATATCCTTCATGATCTTTGCACTCCGCTTCATCCGCCACCAGTTCTCTACTGCGATAATCAGTCAGCTCGGCATATTGCTCAAAACCCTTCATTCCACGAGCGAACGAAACATATTGACATCGACTTCCATGTGGTTCGTGAACGGCTATAGAACAAACTCTTCCATCTTCTTCCCATCTGCTCCGAAGATCAGCTCGCTGACGTCTTCACAAAAGCTCTCCACCGCACCAACTTCAAGCTCAACATTCACAAGCTTGGGATGTTGAGCATTCACCATCCAGCTTGAAGGGAGGATATTGAAACCCTAACCCCTTAGGGTTTCTCTCTTTTCCCCTTAGTTTGATGATTAGATCAGTAATCTAGGGTTAGTTGTTCCCCCTTCCCATTTTCTATAAAAACCCCTTTTGGGTTTTTCCCTTTACTGTAACATTGCGCATACATACAGAAATGAAATAAAGTTTTCGTTTTTCTCACCTTGCCTTGCGTCTTCTCTCCTGGCGCTACACCATCTTTGCCCCTGTCCTGGAGTTTCTCTCCTCCGGTTACAGCACCTTCTCCTTCTCTCTTCTGCCTTTCTCTCATGAAGCCCTCTTTCTCTCGCGAACCTATGAGAAGAGGAGTATGATTGGTACTTCAATAGGATTTAGGAATCTATACTTAAATGATCAATCCGAAATATATAAGTTAGAAACCTCCGCAATGGCCAATCCAAAATGTAATATTGGATTCGAAGTCTATTCCGGATTGATGAATCTGGTACTCAGTTGTCTTTTTCGAAATATCCAATCCTAAATGCATCCCTAAATTCAAGAGTTCAATCTGGATTGCTCAATCCGGTTGTCAGTTGTGATCTCTGGAATGGAGAATCTGAAATGCATTATGAAATTCAGGAGTACATTCCAGATTACTCAATCCAAAATATAACACTGGATTTATGAATACATTCTGAATTGATCATTTCGAAAAACACACCTATTCAGTATTGAACAATCCAAAATATACTCACGGATCCGATAATACATTTTGAATTGGTTTTTCTGGATTGGGAAATCTGAAACTAACTTTCCTTTTTGCTTCTTCCAATTGCAGCACTATTCCAATTGGGACATTCTTATTCGATTGCTTCTAATTGAGGGTTCTTGTGGGCTCTTGGATTGAGGACCTTTCGTCCATCACATAAGCAAATGACCCAATGGAAAACAACTTCTAGCTTCCCACCATCAGCTCCACCATCCACACTTTTAAACTTTCCCAGCTTAACAGTAACCACTTTATTCCACACCATTTGATATTGTTGGATCAAGAACTTCACTTAATAACTCACGTGATTTTAAATCCACACGCGTTGATTCTAATTCACTATCTCCATACTAAGGGAGGTGCACCCAACTTTGAGCAGGGTCGGATATCACTGTAGTTGTAGAGAACCATGACCTCCAAAATTTTTAAATCTTTTTCAAATATATATTATATTAAAGGAAATTAAATTAGATAAATTTTTATTTTTTATAAAATATAATATTTAATGTTAATGAACAATAAAATATAAAATTAAATATACTAAAGGATAAAAATATTTATTTAGATATATTTTTTGTTTTATTTTTTTATTTTTTTAGTTATTTACCTATTGTATTCATTTTTTAGATATAATACATAATTATTCATTTTTCACTTTTCATGTCTTTTTTTGTTTTTGAAAAAAAAAAGAGGAAAATTTAGACACAAATTTATTCTTTCTTCTTTCTCTTCCATTTTTAGGATGAGAAAGATAACTCTCTTTTCTCTTTTGATAGTGAAATATTAGTTTAATATTTAATATTTTTTTCATTCCATGATTATATATATATATATATATATATATATATTTTTTTTTTTTTTTTTTCTTTTTTTTTTGAATGTAGAAGGAGAAATTATGTATTATATATTTCTTCATAACTATTTTTAATTTTTTTTAATTGTAACTTGATTATGATAAAAAAAAATTCTAATAATTATGTTTCTCAATTTTCAATTAGATTTTGATAAATTATTTTTTAGTCTTAATTTTTTTTTTAAGTAGGTATATTAGATTTTGATAAATTATTTTTTAGTCTTAAATTTTTTTAAGTAGGTATATTGATGAAGAATATAATAATATAATCAGTTTTTAAAGTAATAAAAGGAAAGATATCGATAAAGATGAAACCAATACACATTTACTTCACATATTCTTCACATATTCTTCATATGTTTTTAGCATAATACTAAAGATTCAATTGTTGAATTAGAGGAATAATTTCTTAAGATTTAAAGAATTATATGTGAAAATTTCATATTAATTTCTTGGAACTTATTCTAAGGAAACTTCTCTCAAATATGAAGAATATCCGATTAAATGAGTGAAAGAGATTGTAAGGCCCACTTATATTATATGCCTTATTTTAAAAGGGCTGCCCAAATCAGTTGGGCCTAGGTTGGTCCAAAGGGAGCCAAAATCCTAAACTGCCCTAAACCCACTCATTCCTTCCACTTTCAAAAATCTATCCCATTCATTCTCTCCTAAAGCTGCTGAGAACTCTCTGCTAGGGTTTGGTACCACCTTGGTCAAGCAAGTTCAAACTCAGTTCTTTCTCCACGTAAGTTGTCCCTCATCCCGTACTTGCCTATTTTCCGCACTCTTGTATTGGTTCCAACTACTGTTCCTCTTAGTAACTTAAGTTCCTACTGTTCCTTTATTTTTCCAGTTCCTTAAGTCGATCCTTGAAGCTGTTGTGCCCCACTACTTAGAGTCGAAGTCCTGTTTTAGCTATTTCTAGGTAAAGGAAGATAGGGTTTCAGGTTTTGAACTATTTTTGGTTTGTTTTTGGAATCTGCTTGGTGTTTGTATGGACTATATGTTGCTGGGAACATGTGGGATGCCTTGTGTTGTTATTTGGATATGAAAATGTGGCTGTTGTAGGGAGAACAATGGCAAGATTTGATACTCTCGCTCAACCGAGCTTTTCTCGCCTAAGCAAGACTGGTAGAGACTCGCCCATGCCTTTTGCGCGAGCTGTCGCTCAGGCATGTTATCTTCGTTTTGAGCGAGAAAATGCCTCGCTCAGGCGAGGAGATCTTGCCTAAGCGAGCTAGTGCAGAGGGCCACTATTTCTGATTGTCGAGCTCTCGCCTAGGCGAAAGGAGCTCGCCTAAGCGAGAGTCCCTCTCGCCTGAGCGAGACCTTTCTGCCTGAGCGAGAAGTTGGGCGAGAATGTGGTTTGCTCTATTGTTTCTCTATTCTCAAAGGTTGTTTATATGTTTGTATTGATCTTGCTTTTAAAGTATGAATTTGGGTGATTATTTATGAATGAGATAATCTATAGTCTGCGGTGGATGAGTTTAACACGATTTGGGCATGCTACATGTATGGTTGGCTTCATGGATTGAGAATGATGAGTTGGTATGGATTCGACATGGAATATGAATGAGAATTGGTTAAAAAGGTTGGCATAAGACTTATATGCATGATAAGTATTACTTGGTTGGTGGAACATGATTCGTTTGTGGTTAGGACGTAATTCCATGAGTCTCTAGGTGAGACTTTATGATGGTACCTCAGTTGGTCGGGACGTAATTCTATGACCCCTGTTAGTGGGAGTTCATGGTGGTGCCCCATCTATATAATTTAGTAAGGATTCAAGGTAAGGTTGCATCTTGACACTCTAAGGAGTTAGTTAGTCTCAGGTATAGCAGACTGACTCTTGTGGTGAGAGTAGCAAGAGGCCTGAAACTCATTAAGGGCTAACCTTGTGTGGGGGGTTGAGACATTGTAAGGGGTGAGCAGCTCGGTAGAGCAGGGAAATCCACCACAAGTATAAGTATCCACTGAATCCGACTAATTATATGTATCTGGATGAGTCGTGTCTCAAGTCTTAGTGTATTGTTTGAAAGGTCATAACATGATTGGATTATTTATGTATATTTGACTGTGAAAGTGTATATGATTGCATGATAATTCCTTTTTCGCTCTAGCTTACCCTTTGTTTGTTATATGTTCTGTTGTGTGGTTTTCTCTTCTTGCGATGATCATCAATTTATTGATGTGAGCAGATGTGAGAAACATCCGTGGTCATCAGGGTGATGAAGGTTCCACTGCATAGCTTGTCTGAGCTGGATTCTGTTGGCTGGGTTTTCTTTAGGGCTATGGCCCACGTATTTCTTGTCTTTGGGCTTTAATTCTAAATACTGTTGGATTTTGTACATTATCTTGTATTGACATTGTGGTGTGTCTCAGGATTGTCCTTTTATAAAGTTTGGATATCTTTAAGGAGTGATTCTATACTCCGAACCTTGCTCGTAATATTATATTGTGTGACGTGTCATTTAAGTAAGTTTATTTATTAAATAAGACGTTACAGAGATGAGATCAGATTTTAAAAAAAAAAAAATAGTTCTATATCAAATACAATTTCCAAACTATCATTCTTTTAAAAAAAATATACATAGATATTTCAATACTAAATTATATATAATTTTATTATATTAGTGACAATAATTAAATATATTAAATTTGAGTATATTATTTTAGTCGCTTAAATTATTTGGTCAATATACAATATACACCGCTATGAGAGAATTAGAGGGGGTGTGTTGTGTGAGAATTAGAGGAAGGTGTGTTGTGTGTTGTTTGTGAAAGGAGAGCGGTGGAGATGATGGGAGGAGGAAAGGGAATATGGGAATACAAATTAATTAGGGTCTTTAATACGAGTGAGGGTGAAAAGGGAAATTTATAAGTTATCAGGGTGCAGAAACAAAAAATAGGATGCAGAAAACAATGGTACTTCAATTAATATCAAAATAAATTCTCGAGTCATTTTAACAAACTATTATTTATTATAATATAAGAAAAGTTGGTTTTTTTTTTTCATTATTTGACATTATTACTTTGTTTTTATTTATATTTATTTTTACTATGTTTATTTTAATTATTAATATAGTCATTTAAAGTTGTCAGTTTTCTTTTTTATATATATCTATTTTGTTACCACTTATGTATAGAGTTATTTTACTCTTTTATCTATTTATTTTATTTTTAAATTTATTTACTCTAAAATTGGAAATATATTTCAACCTAATTTACTTTTTTACTATTTCAATTTAATTTACTTTTTTATCTATATTTATTTTCCAGCGACATGACTTTAAAGAACTATTTTAGTCTTTATTTATCTGATTTATTTTTAAATTGATTTTCAGTACAAATAGAAATATATTTCAACTGTATCATTTAATATCTAATGAATTATTAATTTAGTTCTTAAATACATTATTAGTTTCTCAAATTTAAAATCTTCGTATCAATCTTTATAACGTCAATTTTGTCTAAAGTTGAAAATTTTTTGTTAATTAACTAATTGCATGATACACTACAAGAAAATGTAATTTAGTAGGGGATTATTAGATGGGGTTTCAATAACCTCTAGTAAAAACATAAGTTAGCGGAGGTTTTAATAAACCTCGATAAGTATCACGGGTTTCTTAAAGAAACCCAGGTAAAATTTGAACCTTTGTTTTTTTTTTCATTTTTTTTATAATTTTCTAAAATTAGACAGAGTTTCTCATTTTCGTCATGCCAACACCAGGAAGAAGGACATCTTCTCTGCCGTTCTCTCTCAATATTCCACCATTCTCCATTGATGCTCCAGCATTCTCCACCGTTCTTCGCCGTTCTCTCTCGATGTTCCACCATTCTTCTTTGATGCTCCACGGTTCTCTGTCATTCTCTATCGATGTTCCACCATTCTCCTTTGATACTCCACCGTTCTCCCTCGATGTTTGAAGTTCAAGGTAATAAGATTTTTCTCTTTGCTTCTAATTTCGTTTCTCTGTTTCTTATCACTCTTTCTCTTTCGATTTCATCTTCGTACTTTTAATTTCGATTTCGTTTTCATTTTCCTCGTTCGATTTCGATTTTCCTACGTTCGATTTCGATTTCAATGTGTTCGATTTCAATTTCACTATGTTCAATTTCGATTTCGATTTCACTACTTTCTATTTCAATTCCTTGCTTTCGATTTCATTTCTCTACTTTTGATTTATTTTCCCTAACTTGTGTTTGGATGGAGCATTTCAACAATGCTTAGAAATTGAAATGCTTTGTATTTGAATTGCTTGTAATTAAATTCCATTCATTTTTAAATAACTTGTTTGAAAAAAAAAATTGAATTTATTGTGAGATAAAATTTAATTTTAACAATATTTATTTTATGCTTAATTATGTTTTAAGTTCATGATAAATTTGGAAACCTCGACAACCCAGATGGATCGGGCAGACCCAACTAAGCAACCGGATTGGTCATCGGGCCCGTTCGGATCGTCGGGTCCGTTTGGGTCGTTAGACCTGTCTAAGTCATCGGGCCCATTTGGGTCGTCGGCCCATCCGGTTTGTCGGGCCCATCTGGGTCGTCGGGACCATCCGAGTCGTTGGGCCCGTCTGGGTCGTCGGGCCCGTCCGGGTCGTCAGGCCCGTTCGGGTCGTCGGGCCCGTCTGGGTCGTCAGGCCCGTTCGGGTCGTCGGGCCCGTTCAGGTCGTCGAGCTTGTTCGGCTTGTCTGGGTCGTCGGGCACGTCTGAGTCGTCGTACCCATCCGGATCGTCTAGAATGTGAGGTTGAGTGAGAAGAATTCCAAATTCCACCTTTTTTGAGGGTATTTGAATTTCTACTAATTTAGCTAATTGAAATCCTTCAAAAAAACTTACATTTGAAATACTTTTTAATTTCTCTATCCAAACAAAGCATTTCATTACAAAGAAATCTAAATTCTTCAAAAAAATGAATTGCTTCATTAAAATACTTTATCCAAACACACTCTAAAACTGTGTTAGTTATTCGAAGAGGGAAAATGATACTGAGGATTTATCATAAACCTTAGAGGTATATGCGGAATTTGTTGTTGTCTTTTGTCTTGGGTTCCTTTTCAGGAGCTGATTTTTCTTCTCTTAAAATCAATATATTCTCATTTGTGGACTGATTCTTCTCATTTAGTAAAGGATTTGTCAAGCAGTTTTCTATAAAGTGACCAATAACTAATATCGATCCAATTGGGAATTCAACGATTATTATTGGGAAGGTATCTGTAAATTACTGATGAATAGGATTTGATTTGGTGGTATTTCATAAATTTTGTGTGGATGAATGTTAGGAATTCCTTAAGAAGATTGCTCCCACTTGGATGAATGTTTCCCTAGCAATGAAAAAAGATCCTGAAACTCATACAGCTTTTGGATGGGTGCTTGAAATGTAATTTTATTGCTTTCCTTCTCTTATTCATGTTATCCTTTCTTAAAACCTCACAAGAACTTGACTTTTTTATGTTTTTATTTTGTATTGTTGACTTAGGTATGCTTATGCAGTTGCATCTGCTCTTCATGGTTTTCGTAACATATTACACAAGGACTTAGGTATGCTTATGCAGTTTTGGTTTCCAGTACTATGATATTTGCATTGTTCACACACTTTAGCTTGGGTATGATAGTCAGTAAAAAGGTCTTTTTCCTGCAATCTGTAAAAGTTGACCAATTATTGTTGGATTAAGTGCATTAAAGGGGAAACTTAATCCTGCACTATCTGCATAAGTTATGTTTAGGTGTGGTATATATACTAAACATTTCTCTTATGTCCTCATAATATTTAATTCATAAGGAATTAGAGTAACTGAACAAATTACATAAAGTTTCGTCCATTAATTGATTATATGAGATTAGTGTTGTTTAATCATTTTTTTTTAACAAGATGAACTATTACTGTGTTGCTATTTTTAATTCCTATTTTAACCAACACTACCTACATATATAAATTTGCAGTTAATATTTAATGCTAGCATTCTTTGTGTGATCAAATTGAGTTTGTTAGTATCCATAGTCTAGTCCATTTTTATATTATTTATAGAGTTATTTTTCATATGCATATAATGAAATTTTTAAAATTAATCTTGCAAATGTAAGAATTATCCTTCCGCCTATGCATATTTGATCTATATAAATATTACTTTTACGATTTTGTTTGTTTTAAAGTTAGAATTCATTTTAAACCATTAAACCCATGTATAGTATACGGTCAATACATCTATGATCAAAATAAAAAAAATCTTGTCTTTTAAATTTTGTTTTTATATTTTTTCAAATCTTGCCTTCAATTTTATTGTGTACCTTTCTAGATGATAAAAAAATTCTTATGATAGTTGCATTGACTTTGGTGAAGCAGGTTTTTGGGTGCGCCTCAACTCTTTCCATCGTTTTTCAACTATCTTGCTCCATCCTCATTAGTCTAGTATTAAGATTTACAGTTGGACTGAAAGCGAAAATTGGAGTATTTTTTCCCATGAAATTGCTTCATTTTCATTTTATTAGAATGCAGATACTATTTAAAGTTAGTGTTCTATTTAATAGCTTCGGAACATCATTAACTTCTATTGTGCCTATTGCAGAATACATTTTGAGTCAAGATTAGTAGATTCTATTTTATGTCCAGTATATTCTCATTGAAAAATATAATTTACTTTTTGTTTGTATTATGGCTCAAGATTCATGTAGGAAGTCTATTAATTAACTGAGTGGCTGTGAAAATAGCTTCTTATTTTGTACTAATTCTGATTGTTCTTTTTTTCTATTTAATTAACTTTGTTTTTCTTTTCTCAATCAATAATATACACATAAATTTTTGAATCACATACTTTTTCTTATTCGATCTTTATAATAATTTGATTTTTCAGATTCTATTGAAAACTAAATTCATTAAAGCGTATCTTACACACTATTTATGAAATTTTAATTCTAACGTTACAAAATCACAACCCAATACCCACTCAACTGCAATGGATGTTACTATCACATAGTAATAGATTTTAAAAATTAAAAAATAATTACATGACTCATTTAAAAAAGCTAATAAAAGTAATGAAACACACTATGGTACAATTAAATGTCATAATTATCACTACTAACAGTATTGGGTTTTTAAATCCTAGGCAATAGTGGGGGTTTCAAAAACCCCAGGAAGTAGTAGGGGTTTGTAACCCTAGGCAGTAGTGGGGGTTTTGAAAACCTTAGACAATAGTGGGGGTTTCAAAAACCCCAAGCAGTAACAGGGGTTCAAAAACCCCAGGTAAATTGCGCTTTACCAGGGGTTACCAAAAACTCCCAGTAATCTATTAGCCACGCTGGCTCTTCCAGGACAATTGCAAACCCTTGGTAAAGCCATTAGTGGAGGTTAAAATCCCCACAAACGTTAAATATAACACCCACTAAAAACAATTATTTTTGTAGTGATATACTTTAAAATAAATAAATAAATACTTCTTTTAATGTGTGTTCTTAAACACAATTTAACCATCACTAAAACTAAATTCTAACATATTTTTAATATATTTATTATTAAAAAATAACTTATATTTAAAGTATTAATTCAAAATTTTTACTATTTTTCTCATTTTATTTATTTACACTTCCATATAAAAAAATTGTCATATAGTAATTTTATGTTTGAAAAAATTGTTAATAAAAAATTATATTTATAATTTTTATATTAAATTACTATATAAATATTTTTATTGTTGAATATTCGTCATATTTTATTTTGTAATAAATAAAATGATATTATTTATTGAAAAGCTAGTATTATATATACATAAAAATTTGTAAAATGTTTTAAATGATTATATTTGTAACCAAATAAATTAAAAGAATGATTTCATTTCAAAAGTTTAAAATATATATTTTTAATAAAAAAAATTCCACTTCCTAATATTATAAACTTTGTTTTATATTCTTTAAATTCACTTTTTACTATTTTCAACTTGAAAACGTAGAGTTTAAGAATTTTGCAAGACCAAACTAAAAGGTAAAAATTAACGAAGTAATTGTTTCAAAATACATAATTAATGTGTTTATATTGTCATTAGATGGGTATAAAAATATATAAGAGACACACATTGATTAGACAAGTCTAGCAACACACATTACACAAAGATAGCCAAAAACATTATATGACTCTAGCAATATACACATTAGACAAGTGTGTTTATATATTGATTAGATGAGTCTAATAATACTTATTAGACTAGTTTGTTAATGTAATGATTAGATAAATCTAGTGTTGGTGATATTGTGTGTTTGTGTGTGTGTGTGTGTGTGTGTGTGTGTGTGTGTGTGTGTGTGTGTGTGTGTGTGTGTGTGTGTGTGTATATATATATATATATATATTGCAAAAAGCGTTTCGTGTTTTGGAGTGGTTAAAATGCTAGAACAAATGATGCAGTTGTGCTTTCCTTTTTTGGTAACAATGCAAAGTCCATGCAGTGCAATTTTTATCTCCAAAACTTTTCTTAGCTTTTTCTACAAGGTGCATACCTCTTCCGCAAGGCAAGGTGGACGTTGGGCAGGTGCACTTTTGTTTCTACGTGGGACCACCATCCCTCCTCTATTTATAAATTGGGATTTATGCTTCATCCCAAAAATACACTTACACATCCTTATTTCTTCTTTCTCTCATTCTCTTTTCTCTCTTATATTTCTTTTTCTCATTCTCTTTACTCTCTTATATTTCTTTTATAATATCTTGGGTATATTTATTCTATTTAAGAGAGAATCTTACTAGTTTGTTAGATCCTCAAGAAATTTGAGAAGTTCCCGTTGTACCTTGTGAGGTTTGTACGACATATCGCTTGCCAAGGTTACACTTGTACCTCTAAAGGAAGAAACAAGTGACCTTTGGGCACTAGAATGAGTGACCCTTCTTGTACTCATGGTGATTGAATGAACTTATGAACTTGAATAAAAGGATAAAAGAAGAGAACTAGCACAAGTGTACCTCCAGGTAAGCGAGGTGAGTCTCACAAACTTCTTAAGTACCAAGACTAATCCTTGCCAAGGTTACACTTATAAAAGTACTCAAAGCTCACACAAATGTTCAAGTAATAAGTAGATAGAATCACATGAGACAAAGATTACAAACAAGCAAGAAAATAAACACAAAGATTAACCAAAAGATGAACACTTAAAACAGGCCCCTAATTGGCAAAATTTTAGACTTTGGTCTCACAAATTGAGCCACTATGCAACGGGAAAACATGAATATAAACTATGCGGCCTAAAGGTAAGGTGAGAAAGTACTTAGGACTTTCAACACACTCACCACTAAAACGATGCACTATGGAAGATTGAAAAGGTTCTACTTAGGAAATGAGATTGAACGCCTTGTGATTCCCCAAGACACCTAAGTAGGCCAAAATTACAATGAACAACTTGTAAAGAAACTTTGGTGCACTAATTTGGTACTCAAAATGAAGCCACCCAATACCACTTAAAGTGTCAAATTTTGATTCCAAAAGAAGCAATTTTCACAAACAAAGGGAGCTTCACAAAGGTACCAAATATGGTGTCGAAAAGATACAAAAAGAAGAACAAAAGAAAGCTAAACAAGAAGCAATTAAATGTCCAAAAGGTGCTGCCAATGTGCTGCCAAAATGCACAATTCGAGAGCCAAAAGCTTGGCTTGTAGCCTCCTCTTTAATGCACAAAGTTCACCACCAAATAAGGCACTTGTAAAGCACCTTGAAATCACCAAATTGAAGTGTAAAAGAGCAACAAAATAGTCAGGGTTGGAGGCAAACCTGCACCAAAAACAACAACGTAAAACTATGCCAATCCAAAATGTTAGCACTCACGCTCACTAGGAAATATTGCTCAAAACTCACAATATTTGGAAGCAAAAGGAGGAAGCACTCAAGAATCAAGTAAACTAATGTCTACCTTAAACTCCACCTCCTAAAATGCTACCTCTAGAATAGAAATCATTCATAGAGTTTAATCCCCACAATACCATAAAAAGCATAAGGCCAACAAACTTGAATTAAGCCAAGAAAGAAAGCAAGAAAAGCTAATTAAGGAAGCAAAACCAAATGGAAGTAAAATGAAACATGACTGAAAGGAGAGCCAAAAAATGACAAGCAAGAAATTAAGGCAAGAAACAAAGGCTAGCACAATCAAAATAAACCTAGAATAGCACTAGAATTGAAGAAGAAAGTTGAAAAACAGGGAAGTATAAGTGCTCATAAAATAGCCATTGTATGCATTACAAATTTGTGCCAAATTAAGGCAAACTCAAAGCAATATGGAGTACACAATTAAGCAATCAATTATAACAACTAATAACACTTAAAACACAGCAAAACACACACAAAACAGCACTAAAAATGGTTTTTCCCGAAACTGGCAGTCCAAAAAACGCTGATTGATGTCTCAACTTCAGAGGTTTTTCATATTTTTTGACTCAACATTTTTTAGTGAATATTTTTTTTGTTATTTTCGTCTAACTCTGAGCTTGAAGAGGCAAAAATCAGAAAAAAAATTTGATTGAACCATGTGTTCAGGATAAATAATAAACAGTAGGTGTGCATGCAGTGAAAACTGAAAAACAGACTTGAGCATAGTTGCTCACGGAAATGTGAAGATGTTCTATGAAATTCAAGATGAATGAACTTGATTATGATCTAGAATCAAGCATGAATCATAGAATAACATCTAAGACACTCAAAAGCATAATCCAATCGGTGAAATGGAAGAAAAAATAGTGAGACCTTTGCCTTACACATCCAAAAGCATCACTTGAAGTTCATAGCTCAAATGTGTGATATAGGACTTGGTTCTCATAAAGCAAGTGCAGAATTTAACAATGTGAACAAAAATGAAGATGAAACAAAGTGCTTAAACATGACTCAAGACAAAACACAACATAAGGAACTGAAAATTAAAAGATGCATCGATTAAAATGAAGAAAAACAACAAGGAATCAAAGAACAAGTGTTGGAAACAAAAAAAAATGGAACCTAAAAATTCATATTCACCATTGAAGCAAGGAGTAATACAATTTGAATCAACAAGATTCATGTAGCCTCAATGACAATCGGTAAAAATGAAGGAAACTTGAAGAAACAAAAAAAAAGATGAACAAGACGAAGGTATGACTCAGTCTGGGTCATTGTAGACAGACTGATGAAATGTGCACACTTTTTACCAATCAATCAGAAGATGTCCATGGACAAACTGGCAGAGTTGTACGTTAGAGAGGTGGTCAAGTTGCATGGAGTGCTAGTGAGTATTGTATCAGACCGTGATCCAAATTTCACATCGAGGTTTTGGCCGTCACTACAGGTAGCGTTGAGTACTCAATTGAGAATGAGCTCAGCTTATCACCCTTAAACTAATGGTCAGTCTGGGAGAACCATACAGTCATTGGAGGACTTGTTGAGGACATGCGTGTTGGACCACTTGGGTACTTTGAGTGATATGCTACGATTGTTGAGTTCACATACAACAATAATTATCACTCCAACATTGGGATGACACAATACGAGGCTTTGTATGGTAGGAGATGCAGGACACCGTTGTGTTGGCAACTGGATGGGGAGTCATTGGTGCTTGGGTCAGAATTTTTTTACAGTAGACCACTTAGAAAGTGAAGGTGATACAAGATTAGATGCAAGCAACTCAAAGCAGGCAGAAGTCCTATGCAGATAAGAGGAGGATGCCGCTTGAGTTTGAGGCAGGTGACCATGTATTCCTCAAGGTTGTACCAGATTACGAGGAGGATTGGACCAACAGCGCACGAGATTGTTTTGCCACATCACTTGGCAAACCTGCACAATGTCTTCCATGTATCATAGTTGAGGAAGTACATTGTAGATGCTACCCATGTGCTGGAGGAGGACGATGTACAAGTGTGCGAAGATCTGACAATTGGAGTTGGACCAGTGTGAATCTTAGATTCTCAAGTCAAGCAAATCAGGGGGAAGGAGATTTGAACTGTGAAGGTCCTTTGGGATGAAGAAACCTAGGAGATGACGTGGGAAATGGAAGACCTCATGAGGAAGTCATATCCACACCTATTTCCTGGTAAGTCAATTTTCGAGGACGAAAATTTTATAAGGTGGGGGAATGTAAGAACCACGAAATGAATGTAAGAACCGCGAAATTTATTCTTATTTCCTTATTTTTTATTATTATTTAAATACCTTCATTCTCACACAAGCATTTGAAAAACATATTACAAACCCTACAACATATGTCTCTCTCGAAAAAAACTAATTCTTATCATTTTTATCTAATCCAACATAACAACACATTGTACAAATTTTTTTGAATTTTAGAAATAAAACTGCAGCTTGTCTTAGCTCTAAAAATTTTGTGTTTACATTCTAATTAAGGATGATTGAATCAAGAACAAGATTAAAAAAGAATCAACCTAATTGAATAACCATAGAGACTGTTAAGGCTGCCAACAACCTAATTTAAGGGGACCTTATGATAAAAACTTTTTCTCATTACATACACCTAACTTGATCTAACCGATCAAAGTAAAGAACTATCTATCTAGGATCAACGATTAAAATTTCATCTCGATCCGACGGTTAACAAAACTAGAATCTTCATTTTTTGAAAAGGTTGAGGTGTAAGAAATTGGGTAGCACCACACCAGATGCTTCTTGTTTGTGAGATTTTGACTTGGTCCACTGCACAATTTGGTATCTTGCAATTTTCTCTTCTCAAACTCATTTCAAAGTGGTGTAAATGATACCGAACTAAACAATTGCAACAATCAAGATCTCTCATTCCAATTACATTCTAAAGTACATGAATTCTACATTTACCAAATCCATGTGCGAGTAAGAGCAAAACCTTAGCTAAGTAATATCAAACTCTCAATTCAAACATGGTTACAATCCCAAAGTCCAACTTTACACCACATTTTACATCACCTTCCAAAATAAAATAGTTCCATTTCCATTCAATTCAAGAACCATATTTCTCCAAGACCCACAACTTAACCTCACATACATAAACTTTCAACATGTCACTATAACCCATCAAATTCAATATATTTCTCATAAAATAAACAACCACAATATATTTGAACAGATGCATCCATTCCGTAACAATTAAATTTTGAAAACTCGACTTTTCTTATCATTACATGGAATTAAACTATCAATTAGTTAGAATCCCCAAATTTGCTAAAAACAAAATTCCCTAAGTTAAAACAAGAACAAACATACAATACCATAATTCAATTGAAAAACAACCCCAAACAACTTTACGAAACAAGACACACTAATTAACTTCCCTTACCTTGAAAGACAACCCCAAACAACTTTACCAAACCCATAAAACCCTTCGACTCACGAAAACTCTTCTTCAACCTAGAGACAATGTACGAGTGATTAGATCGAAGTAAGGAACCACTAATTAGTAGATAACTTAAACCAAAACCCAGAAAAAAACCTGAATAAAATCTGAGGAAGATCGCAATGCGAAACAAAAATGTAATAGGCATCAAAGGAGGTTGAAATTTTTTACTTACTCGAATGGAGAAGTAGACAAATATACTTAAAGATGGCTCTGCAATGATTGAACCCCTACCTCTTATCACAAGGAAGATGAAGTGAGAGTGAGAAATTGGAGAACAAAAATTGAGATGGCGAGGATGATTGTGTTTCATAGAGAGGAGGTTTATGTGTTTCTGCTGTTGGAAAGTCGCTATCATGGTCTCGATTGCCCTTGCCGGATCGAGCATATCCGATGTTGGAAGGGATGGAAGAGGTGGCCTAGGTGTTATAACTCTGCTCACATAAGGAAATGAAACACCCCAAAAATAATAGCCCAAAACTACTTGATAGGATCTTATATAATTACTATCCAAATAGCATACATAAAGTATATAACCAAAATAAATTCAAATTCAACCTAAGAACATAAGATACAAAAGGAGGTAACTACAAAGTTTTTCAAAAGATAACGAGTAGTAAAATTCTAACTAAAATCTAAATAGTTACACTGTCATCTCTATCACCAGGGGAGCAAACACCTAAATCCTCATCTGCTCACACCAAGTAATAGTGATCATTACAAAAGGAGAGAATAACACAAGTACATAAAAACATAAAAGGATAAGCTAATTGAAAAACAAAATACGCACATATATATAACACCCAATAGAATTGCACAACAATGCACCAAATACACCAAACTAAGCAATATCAAGTAATCCATCACACATAACGATACTTTAGACTCAATTATCCGGATATAGACATTGATGTGTGATTCTTGGTGGTTTTTGCACTTTTGGTAGCCTCTACTACCTATAGAGTCATTGTCAATGAGTTTCACCCTATCACTCACAAGATTAGTCCCTTTATCCGTCATAAAAACCCTATGGTTGTTCTTAATGACAAGACCTTTTGCCCCTCTCACCACATATCTCATTCTATTGTACATGAATCTTGAATGGGCATTAGAGTATTAGGATAAACCTCTAGTACTAACTCCTTACATCAATGCACACACTACAAATTACATCAAATAGAATTTTCCCCATGGAATCCCCTATGTTCTCACACAAGCATTTGAAAACACATATTACAAACCCTACAACATATGTCTCACTTGAAAATAACTTATTCTTATCATTTTTATTCAATCCAAATTAGCAACACATTGTACAAATGGGATTTTAGAAATAAAACTACAAATTGTGTAGAGCTCCAAAAATTTTGTACCTAGAACCAAAAGCAAAAGAAATCAACCTAATTGAATAACTATAGAGAAAGTTATGCACCGAACAAACAACAAAGGTCAAGGTTGTCAACAACCTAGTATACGAGGACCTTACGATAAAAATTGCTCTCACTACGAACTTCTAATTCAAGATCTAACCAGTCAAAGTCAACAACTATGTGTTTGGGATTAGTTGCTAAAATTTTAGCTTGATCTAACGGTTGACGAAGCTGGAATCTCATGTTTCGAAAAGGTTGTAGTGCAAGAAACTAGGTAGCACCACACCAAATGTTTCTTGGTTGTGAAATTTTGACTTGTTCCAATGCAAAATTTGGTATCTTGCACTTTCCTCTTTTCAAAACATTTCAAAGTGGTTTATAAATGATACTAAGTTGAACAATTGCAACATTCAAGATCTCTCCTTCCAATTGCATTCTAAACTACCTAAATTCTACATTTACCAAATCCATATGTGAGTAAAAGCAAACCTTAGCTAAGTAATATCAAACTCTCAATTCAAACATGGTTACAACCCCAAAGTCTAACCTTAAGTCTAACCTTATACCACATTTTACATCACATGCCAAAATAAAACAATTTCATTTCCATTCAACTTAAGAATCGTATTTCTCCAAGAGCCACAACTTAACCTCATACATCAACTTTCAACATGTCACTATAACCCACCAAATTCAATATACTTCTCATAAAATATACAACAACAATATCTTTGAACATATGCATCCATTTTGTAACAATTAACATTTTGAAAACTCAGATTTTCTTATCAATACATTGAATTAAACTGTCAATTAACAATAATCCCTAAATTTTCTCAAAACAAAATTCTCAAATTTGAAACAAGCACAAACATACAGTACCATAATTCAATCGAAAAACATACTAAGACACAATCATTTATTTCCCTTATCTTAAAAGACAACCTCAAACAACTTTATGAAACTCATCAAAACCCTTTAACTTAGGAAACTCTTCTATAAAGGCCAAAGACAAGCAATTGGACCGAAGGAAAGAACCACTGATTAGTAGACCACAATGCAAAACAAAATCGTAATGAACATCGAAGGATGTTGAAATTTTTGACTTTCCAAAATTTTTTTTGAGAAAGCTCTCTTTTCAAATTTGTTTTTATTTCAACAAATCTTTATATCATATCTACCCATAATTTCAACTTGGATAGAAAATCACTCCTTGCCCGTAAAGGATAGAATACAAAATAAAAATAAAAATTATAAGTATTACTTTTTTAGGTGTTTAAAAGTAGAATTATAATAGGTTGACTATTCATTAACTTTTGCATGCTCATATAATAACTGCTTTTTATTAATAAGATATTAAACTATAAGAATAATATATAAAGATACTACAAAGTTATAAGGTGGTTTCTAAGAGATAAAATGAGTTGTCAATATATCGTAATTTCTAAACGTTAGATAGGAAAAAGATAATTTTTTTCCTAGACAACTGCCTAACAACAACTTTTTACTAATGAAATATTAAATTAAGATATTTAATTGTAATATAAATTGAATTATTTAATAAAATTCGTTTTAGGGTAGTTATATACGACAGTAAAAAGTGATTAAAGTTTAAACAATAAAAGGATAGTGACAAACAAATATCATATTTTTAGCTTCACATCTATTTAATACTAATAAAATAATATTTTTATTTTAAACTTTCAAATATTTAAAAATAAATCAGTAGAAAAATTAAAATATTAATATTTTATTAAGTATTAAATAGGTGTAAACATTGAAAGATATATACTTATCATTTTCTCAAACAAAAATCATGTGAAATATTTTGCTGAAGTCCCAAAACGGTTCAACAACACCCAACACCTAACGGAGTTCGTTTTTTCTTACTAAACTTCAAAAATAAAACCGTTGGTCCTCCCCCACCACCCTGTTCATTGTAGTTCTGTTTTTCTTTCCCAACACAACAAAACACGCTCCACAAAACCTTATTAAATGCACCATCTCCCACTCTAGCAATTCTCAAAACCCAACGCAAATGGAAAACCACGTCCACAAATTCTTCACCTTCTTCTTCTCCATTTACCTTCTCGGTTACTTCGTCATCTTCCGCAAATGGGGCCCCAAGATCCGACCCGAAGCTTCCAGCTGCCTCATCTCCCTCTTCCACGGCACCCCGGCGGCGGTCCTCGCAGCCGCCGCCGTCCTTTCGGCTGAAAACCGCAGCCTTGCCGCCGCAAACACGAACTTCCAGAACCTCGTTCTAGACTACAGCGCCGCCTACTTCGCCGCCGACCTCGTACATCTCGCCACGTTCTTTGCCGGCGGCGGAGACCTCACGTTCGTCTTCCACCACTTCGCCACGCTCTTCGTCATCCTCACGTGCCGCCACGTGGCGCTCCACGGGGCCGTCGCGGTGCTCATACTCTTGGCGGTCGCGGAGGTCACCAGCGCGCCGCAGAACGCGTGGGCACTGGCCCGAGCGCGTCGAAACGACGCGCAGTTCGCTGCGAGTGTGGCTAGAGTTCTGTCGGTTCCGTTTTACGGCTTGTATTCTGTGGTACGAGGTTTGTTGGGGCCTTATGTTGTTTTCCGAATGGCGGCGTTTTACTCAGGTGGAGGTGCTGCGGGTGTAATTGCCACGTGGGTTTGGATTTCCTGGGTCGTTGTAGTGTCGGTGGCCATTGCTGGGAGCATTGCGTGGGTTTCTAATCTTTGGATTGAAGTCTACGAAGAAAGATCAAGGGAGGTTGAGGAAAAGATAAGATAACGCATTAATGTTGGACTTAATATAATTTAATAGCTTACATGTTAGGTCAACTGTTTATCTAAATGTTTTTCGTGTAATAAATATGTGGATATGATCAACATCTCTTAGGAATTAAAATATATGAAGAAAGAGACTACCTTACGTGGAGGTGATGGATAAATGTTAAACACAAACTTCTAATTTATATCTATTTTCTTCTTTTTTTTAATAATTTTTGTATCACGGGATATTAGTATTAATATTATCACATTAGTTTCATTTAATGTTTATAATGACAGAATACAAAGTTTATGATAAAAAAAATAGAAAAAGAAGTAAACTCAATTCTCATTCCGCGTGTTGTTTCATTTATTATAAGAAATTACGTAGTTAATAAGAGAATTTCATCTGTGGACAAAATTGTCATTAAAATAATTTTAGTTAAAGAATTTTGTTGATGAAAATAAATTTATCGATAATTAACTTATCAGTAATTATCAGTAAAATTTGTTGATAAAATTTGTTCATAAAATGATTGTCAAAGTTTCTATCTTGAACTTTGACTATTTCGCGAAAAAAAATTCATGAATAAATTTTGTCGATCATTAAAAATTCGTAAAAAGTTAAGTTTTTTAAACTTTGTCCATAATTGAGCTTTTTTGTTTTTTTAATTCTTGGAAAATTGATTTTCTTTTAAATTTGTTAATAATTGATTTTTTTTAAAAAAATTGTTGATAAATGTATTTATAATTGAACTTTTTAAAATCTACTAAATTCATTGGTAAAATAAACACCAAATTTTTGTCAAATTTTACAAAATATGTCTATAAATGGGTTTGAAGATGAGTGAGAGGAAAAAGAAGAAAAAAGAGGAAAAGAAAAATGAAGAGGAAGAGGAGGAGGAGCTTAAGGAATTGGAGGTAGAGTCAAAGGAGGAAAAGACAACCAAAGTGGTTATGGAAGAGAAGTCGAAAGAGGAGGAGAGGGGAAAGAAGAAAAGGCAAGGAAGAGGAAATAGGAAGAATGAATAAATTTACGTAACAAAGAATATGATTAAAAGAATGAAAAACATTTCAATAATACAATACTATATTTAATATTTTAAGTTTAATGAATGAAAAAATATTATCAAACCACTTGTTTGATAAAAGTATTTCAAGATTGAATTTCAAGATTGAAAAATGATGATTTCACCTCTAAATAATCACTCCCCATATAGTAATTTTAGAGATACAAATTTTATACTCTCTTCTTTTATAACACCTCAAAATAATAGTCAAATAAAATATTTTAGGATTTTGAGATTTTGTCATATTACTTCTCATTGTCCCAACAAAAGAGCCATATCAATCAAAGGAAGGACAAACATTAATTCTCTAGGAATTAAAAAATATGAAGAAAGAAAACTACCTTACATGGAGGTCATGGATAAATGTTAAACACAAACTTCTAATTTATATCTATTTTGTTCTTTTTCTAATAATTTTTGTATCACGTGTTATTAGTATTAATATTAACACATTAATTTTATTTAATGTTAATAATAACATGACACAAGGTCAAGAAATAGAAAAAGAAGTAAATGATGGACATATGACATCAATGTTTACACTCTACATTAATACCATAATGATATTTGTAACCTCAATCTTCATTACTAGGGATGTCAAAAAAATCCGTACCCGCAGTTATCCGCGGAAAAAACCCGCAACGGGTAGGAAACAGATATTAAAAATGGATACCCGCTACCCATGGATACGAGTATTTTTGAGACCCGCATGTTAACGGGGCGGGTACGGGTATCATAGTATCCGTACCCGTGGATACCCGTACCCGCTAAACTTTAATTCAAAAAAATATCCTTATATATATATATATATATATATATATATATATATATATATATATATATATATTTATAT
>Ga0214544_1002536_pt1 | contig 38360 bp, 26 predicted proteins | sample CNSS3metaG_FD_160074 | JGI IMG/M metagenome (GOLD analysis project Ga0214544, IMG submission 160074) | Root nodule microbial communities from cowpea collected in UCLA plant growth center, Los Angeles, California, USA - CNSS3 | ecosystem: Host-associated > Plants > Roots > Nodule | place: USA...
GATGACTCCAGACTCCTCTCTTTTTGTGAATCAACTTAGGCTAGAGTTCTCCTTCTTGGTTTCCTCTAGCCCCCTTCCTTGAGTGTTGGCCCAACCTCACTTGAGAGGTTCTCCAAACACCATTGTCGCACCACTTCTCCTCTCATCTTCTAACTTCCGCATCTTCATCCTTCTCCATGGAAGCTTCATCAATTCTGCATGGCTTCTCCTTGGCTTCCTTACTCTTGAAGATGGACTCATCATGTGGTATCTAGAGCCTTGGTTGATCAAGCTTGACGTCAAGAGATAAGTTCATCTTCCTTGTGGTTTTTCTTTCAATTTTTGTGTTGTTCATCCATTTTTCTTTGTGTTCTTTCATTTTTTGTGTTGTTCTTCCATTTTCTTTGAGTTTTCTTCAAGTTTCCTTCAAATCAACCGAACATCTATGATTCTACATGAATTCTATGGATTCAAATGGTAGATCTCCATGATTTTTGGTTCACATTTGTTCTTAAGTTCCATTTTCCAGCAACATTATCTTTGCTTCCTAGTGTGTGTTCTTCATTTTCATTCGGTGGTTTCCATTTATTTTTCAGTTTATCATCTTGTGTTTTGTCTTAAGTCATGTTTAAGTGTTTTGTTTCATCTCCATTTTCGTTTCATTTACTATTTTCTGCATTTTCTTGATGAGAACCAAGACCTACATCACACAAAAGAGCAATGAACATCAAAATGATGCTTGTGGATGTGTAAGCATGTTCTCACTATTTTTGATCCATTTCACCGATTGGATTCTTGCTTTTGTTTGTTCTAGATGTTCTTCTATGATTCATGCTTGATTCTAGATCATAATCAAGTTCATTCTACTTGAATTTCATAGAACATCTTCTCAATTTTCGTGAGCAACTATGCTCCAGTCTCAATATACGTATATATGTTTATATATACATATAAACATATATACGTATATAATATATAATATACATGTATAATAGAAATAATATTTACATATAATATATATATATATATATATATAATATACATATACATATATAATATAATATATATATATATATAATATAACATATAATATAATATATATATATATATATATATATATAAATATTTTATTTTAATATTTAAAATTTATTAGCGGGTTGGTGAGCCCACCAAGCGCAAGGTTCAGAAACAAGATGAAAGATTTTTATTTTTATTATAAATGTTTGTTGTTCAGGACTCACCTTTTGGACTAAATTTGTATTGCAATCCTGTCCATTATTTATATCACTCCATAGAGTGAAATTAAGGAATGAATGAAAAATAGTCCTGTTTTGTGAGTGTAGCTCCACTTCGAGTAATAGCAGTTGCCTAACAAATATATTCTAATTATCAATTTTGATTGTGACATCTTTGACTTATTAATTTTAATTGTGACCTCTCTTCATCCCTAATTACTTTTCACGTTCTTAATTTCTGAATGAAAATTGTCAATAAATGACTCATTCTTCTTAATATATAGGCTAATTTTTAGTATTGATATCAGAACTTAAATTTAACATTTATGTAATTTTTAGTCTTGATATCAGAACATAAATTTAACATTTATGTAATATTTCCACGCAATATTATTTTCATAAAATTTCTACATCATATTGTATTATTTTATGCTGCTGCTTCAAGCCTTCTCCCATCAACATATTTCCTTAGCATATGCAAAATCACCGGTAAAGTACGTGGCATAAACTTAAAAAATGTGAGATTTCATGTATCTCTCATCTATAAAGAGACAACATTGTACTTCCAAACTTACTTTTCTTTTGACATTAGAAACATTTGTACTAGGTGGTGGGATCTTTTTCCTGATTTTATCAAGTTTGAATTTTAGGAGATGAAAATTTACCTAGTTAAAAAAAAGGTTTTTTGAGTATTGGTTATATTTTATTATTTTGTATGATTTTATCAACATTCATTCTCACGTGACACTCCAACGATTGAAACAAACAGTTGAACCCAAAAGAAAGTGGAGGGTAGGAGGCCCCACTGAAAACCCGAATCACGTTCACTTCACACACTCATCAATGGCCACAAGCTTAATGAATGAATGAATGAATTTGGTGAGACGGTTCTCCAGCTTTTTAATGCAATCACAGCATAAGGCTACCCACACTTAAAACCAACCTGAAAAAGCAAAAGCAACACAGAATTTGCACCCAAAGGATGGAGAAATCAGTAAACATAGATTAATTACTATTAAGAGCTTCATTTATTTATAAATTATAATCTAGTGCCTTTTTTGGCTGCACATGTTTTGCATTAAATAACTCATGCAATGGCTGCACCGATGTCATGTTGTGGGGTTCACGCTTCACTCACTCAATTACTGCTCCACCCTGCTTTCTACATTCAAAAATCCTACTTTTATATTATTCTTTACTCGATTACGTTTTACCGTGGTGTACAAAAAAGGTAGAGTTAGACAGCGTAACTTGCACATGTCGTTATCTTTTGCAAAAATTTGGTACTGTTTTAAATTTCAATTTTTGCAACTCTGTTACATTACAATTGTAATTTTGTTAATTGCTAAAATATGAATAAAAGTTCGATAATTTATGCTAGGTGGGAGGTACCCATCAATCAAGAGTCATGAACGATCAAGAACAAATGCATATACACACACACATGTGAATGAATCTAATCATCACGTTTCTTTTACCAAAAATTGAGGTACTCACAAGGGTAGTTTATGAAGTTATTCTTTAATATTTTTCCTGTTTTACTGTTCTGGCAATTTGCAAAGCACGGTTTTGCTGTGATTATTTCCACGTATAGAAAGTTGAAGCATAATAAAAAGTGACATAATGAATCTAGGTAGACATGTTTGAAGCAAAAATGTGGTGTTTTCAGGTGGGTGGACTTGAAGTATATTTTAAAGGGATGTGTTGTTGATTTTACAAATATCCTTTATTGAGGTGTCAGAAACTTTCTGCACAATTAATTCAGCATCGTTTCACGGGAATTGATTCCCTTTAATATTTAAACCCCCATGTTTTTGATTCGACAAACAAAGCATCCCATTTTCCCATACACCAAAACATTCAACCCTGTTGATCTTCTAAACTACTCTCCTTTTCTTTGTCCTAAACTGCCCCATCATGTTTCCACCTTCTTTTTCACTACTATTCACTTCTCTCTTTGTGTTCTTCGTTTTGATGAGTGGAAGTTTTTGCTTAGGCACACATGCCAACACTACACGCACCCCTCGCCAACTCTCACTAAATTATTATGCGAAATCATGCCCCCAGCTAGAACAGCTTGTTGGTTCAGTCACTTCTCAGCAATTCAAACAATCACCTGTCTCTGCTCCTGCCACCATTCGCCTCCTCTTCCACGATTGCTTCGTAGGGGTAAGGCCAATTCCATGCATGAATCCCAGTAACGATTTTCTAGATTCTAACAATTTTGAACCAATAACACAAAATGTTAGTGGAGTGCAGGGGTGTGATGCGTCAATTTTAATAGCATCAAAGGGTGGAAGCAAGGAGTTGGCAGAGAAGGATGCAGAGGATAACAGAGACTTGAAGGTGGAAGGTTTTGAGACAGTGAGAAAAGCTAAGGAAGTAGTGGAGAAAAAGTGCCCTGGTGTGGTGTCATGTGCGGATATTCTTGTAATTGCAGCCAGAGATTATGTTCACCTCGTAAGTTCTTTCACTTTTCTTTCTTGCCATTCATTCCCATCATTCTTATCACTTTAATTCTATGCGTTTTTAACACTCTATTAATCACACATCATTCATTGCTTGAAAGTTCACATGCAATACAATTTCAAAGCATGTGTAGTTTTGGTGCACTGAAATTAAGGACTTTTTAAGAAAGAAATCCACATTATGTTTATCCCCTTTTGTTTTCTGAGTGGTTCTTCGGATTTTCTTTCCTTTTACTAATATGCATATTCTGTGTTTCTTACATCTTTTGCTTCCAATACCAAAAATGTTATAAATTTTATAGCCTTATGGTACAAGTGAAAAGGTGTCCTAGATTTAATCTACCGTATCTGTCTACCACTTATCATCACATTAAATCTTATATAATTAATGTCTAACGAAATTGGGTATTAATTGGTGGAAAGAGCTTTACACTGTAGAATGAAAAGGAAAATAGAGAAAGAAAATATAGCCATTTTTTTTTTCTGAACAAACCCCAAAAAGCTAATGACAATGTTTAAGAATAAATATGGCTCTAGAAAAAAAGAAAAAAGAGATGCGATGCAAAGGGTGTTTGGTTATGTATCTCTAATTGCAATTTTGTAGCAATTAGCAGAGTGGGTGTTTTTTCATTCATTACGGATTCTGAATAAATTCAATTTAAATTTGTTTCCATATGATCATGATGAATTGCTCAGTATTATTTGGGCACAATATGCTAGAGTCCAAAACAGCCTAACTTTTGTACTTATATGTTTGGATTATTTGGGCACCAGACACAACGCTGCGTCTTAATCTTAGGTCTAAGTTTTTGTGTTGTCCTTTTCTGTGGCATAAAACATTGATATATGAACAAATTTCGCACCATCGGTAGTAAAGTTAATTATATATTTGTTCTATAATTTACATGTTTATAGACAAATATATTTTAACTTGATATTTTTTTAATGAAGTTTAAAAGTTGACCAGACCAAATTTTATTAGTTGTTTTGACGACTTTTCATTTTCAACCAAACCAAACCGTGTCTAATGAATAGTTAAGAAACTTGAATTTAAATTTAATTAAAGACAATGTAGGGGGATGCCACTCAGTTATTGTTATTTTAAAATTGAATAGGAAAAGTAATCTCATTTCCACAATTCGTCACCTAAATTTGTTGCATCAAGAACTTTGTTTAATGGTGTGCTAGCTAATTATAAAAGGCTTCGGCGTTTCTGTTTTATCAAACTAAATAAATTTGTCATATTCAAATCATTATCTCTGATAAGTATGATAAAAATGTGGCTAACCATGTGATTCCTTTATATTTTAATGCACATTTCTTCCGAATAGTTACTGTTTCTTTTAAAGATTTCAATGATGTCAAGGCAACATTTGTTATCACGAATCTTATCCGTTCATAAACCCAGCATTATTATATAATAAAATACTTAATGTTAAAAAGCTTGCAAGTGGTAGGCAACTTTTTGTTTTTATCTAATTGCTACCGTAAGTGACAAGATTGTCACATTAAAAACAGTAAGTTACTACCCATTTGTGTTTATGGTGATGTCTTATCGAATAAAATTTAGACGCATTACAATAAGGTGTGAGAGTTAAATTTATGGAATGATAGGCAGGAGGGCCATATTACCCTGTGAAGAAGGGGAGATGGGACGGAAAGATATCAACGGCATCAAGGGTGGCATCCAACATTCCTCGTGCAAACTCGACCGTGGATCAACTCATCAAACTGTTCAATTCCAAGGGGCTAACCACACGGGACCTTGTAGCCCTATCGGGGGCCCACACGATTGGGTTTGCGCATTGCAAGAACTTCGTGGCCCGTCTCTACAGTTACAGAGGCAAGGGCCAACCGGACCCAGACATGGATCCCAAACTCCTACACGCACTTAGAATGTACTGTCCAAACTTCGGTGGAAACTCCGACATCGTTGCCCCTTTTGACGCCACTACGCCTTTCTTGTTTGACCATGCCTATTATGGCAACTTGCAACAAAAGATGGGCTTGTTGGCCTCTGACCAGGCTCTGGCCTTCGACCCACGAACCAAGCCTATTGTCCTAGAATTTGCCAAGGATAACCGCAACTTTTTCCAAGCTTTTGTCGCGGCCATGGACAAATTGAGTTTAATCAAAGTGGTACGAGGGGCAAGGCACGGGGAGAAACGTAGAGATTGTTCCATGCACATCTGAGCAATTCTCGTCAATACAAATTTACACAATTCTTGCATTTATAACTCATACCAGACAACATCAATGCAACTCTAACCACGTTTCACACTGCATTGTACAGTTATAAATGCAATAGTTGTTCGGACATTATTATTTCTCAAGATTAATCTTTTCTTTTTTCTTTTTCTTTTCATTTCACTTTTTGCAATTCTACTTTCTCTAGTCAGTGTTGTAGTTAACAGGTTTTTTACAAGTATTGCTTGTGTTACATTAGGAGAATAGGTTTGAAATTATGTTTTTGTTTTTTATCTTCAAGAAAACCAATGCTATTTGTATATAGTGGAAAATGGTTGAAAGCCAACGAGGTAAATTGCAGAAGTTTCATGAAGGTTGAAATATATACGAATTATGTATGTACATAAATTTGTTGTATGCAAATAAAAATATAATGCATGAAAACAAGAATGACGTTAACTTAGAAGTTCCATTAGCCGAAGGATCTTAGGAGATGAGATGGAAAAGCAAGAGACATGCCGCAACCATTTAACAAAACTGGCTACAAAGGCATCAATTCTGAATAAACAGTGAATTCATGAAATCAAAAGCAGTTATTATTGGGCAGAATGAGTTGATCCTGTATTTACCAAGCGGAATTAGTGATGAAGTTACTTGCACTCCTATGATTTAGCGGCGATAATAGTTGCTGCAGTAAATAGTGCCTCTTTTCCAATCGACAATATCTCCATATGCCTACACCATGACAAATATCAAATTAGAAAATTGTCAACATCGTGAACAGAAGAAAGACTTCACGGGTCTCCTCCACCCACCAAAAATAAGAGAATTATAGGATCAGCTCAAAGTTTTGGTAATATTCAAGCATGGAAAGAAATTAGTGTAGTTTTATGTACCAATAGTAAATGCAAATTTTAAACTTTTTGTAAGTTAATAAAATACGATCAACAGTCATGATATACCAAAACACAAATGAAAAGTACGCAAGCAATGTGAATTAAAATCCTAATGGTTCCCTTACGCATCCGTGCTTCTAAAATCATTAAAAGCAGAGATAAAATTCTGGCACAAATCCACAAGAGCACCGACTCCCCCTTCTTTGTCACCAGAAATGTTGGCATCAGCATTTCCATTTGACAATATTGACAATTGAGCCTGAAAGCCAATAAAAACACATTTCAAAAAGGAATTAGATTTTCAAGGAGTGTGAATTAATACTTTAGCTTCTCAAATGCTTCATTGACTAGTTTCATATTCAAAAAATTCAGATGACAAAACCTCTAGTTCGTCTCTCTATCCCATGTGATCGGTATCCCACCCTTAGGAATAAGGAAACTCTCTGTCTATTATGGTTTGTTTGACTTTAATTATGACATTCTTCTTCGTTTCTGTTCTTTGTTTCTTCTTTAGAAAGATTACAAATTTGTTAGGAATACGGACCACTAATTAGGATAGTTACCATATGTATGTTAAGAGGTTAGCCAGTTACATATGATGGAGATTGTAAGAGGGGAAATACTGTTTATGTTGTATTATTTTGCAGATTTAGTTTTCTCTTCGTGAAAGGATCAATCTTTGTATTCCTTTTGTTTATGATAGTATTTCTACATGTTGAAATCAATATATATTCATTGATTCCTGAATAAGACAAGTACCTGAAAACCATGGGCCAGAAGGAATTGAATTACATCTACACCAATTTTTTTCATTAAGCTCTTAGTGCCAGTTTTATTTGAAAAGCATTTCAAAGCCCCACCAAATGTTGCATCTTCAATATAATCACTTGACTTACGAGTGCGAACGGAAGGCTGCAATTTTGTATAAAACAAAGATAGTTAAATCAAGAGATTATCAAAAAAGCTACTACCATACAACTAATAGAGCCTCCCTTTCAGAAGGAGGAAAGTATACCATTAAGTCCACCTTTAGATTACCTTGGTTATGTATTTCCACAGATACTGCACAACTATTTCCAGCTTCAACTTCGGTTCACTGAAGGTCTGAAGAGATTCTCATGAAAAGCAGAAGAAACTGTTATCCACTAGATAATTCCCCCAAAAAGTGACTTGAAATTGGAATTGGAAAGTAACTACACAAGTAGGACGTGTCAAGTCAACCAATAATACACTATTATGTGGCAAACCCCCGAATCCTATGTATGTAATTCATCTAGTCGTGTATACAGACAGTTATGAACAATGAAAGAGAGGTGGGTGAGAGGAATAGAGAGGGAAAGGGCACAGACAGTAATTGTGTTTGGGAGCAACCTTGAAAAAAAGAGGGACACTATCTTTGTTGTAAGCTAGTTCATCAAGAATTATCTCCATCAAAGGTGTTCTGCACCAATTGCACCAAAATACAATATTATTAAATGTATGTTATCAAAAGAATTTGACCTATAAAGAAACAAGAAAATCAACTCAAAGTTTCCACTTTGTAAAGAAACAAAATTACAAGTTACCTTGGACTGTCTGCTCTTGTAGTGTGACCTTCCATATCTGCTTTCTTCCTTGCCATATCAAGGTTCATAATCTAAAATCACTCAGAATGTAAGAAAAAAACAGAACACTTGTTTGATGTTTACGCAAATAAAATGAATAAAATTGTTCAGGAACTTACCATCACTAGAAGTTTCTCCATTGAAACACATGTGTCCTTTAATACTCCAAATAAAGAAAGAGACAATGCAACATGACAATTTCTGGATAACTTAGATTTAGAACTTTGTTGAAGCTCCAAATGTTTACTGAATTCACCTTGAAGAAGTTGAGATAGTTGACAAATAATTGTCAAGCAATCCTTCATCAAGCTTTTGTAATTTATTTTCCTAGATCCCTGCCAAAACAACATAAAACATATATTTTGGCAAAAAACCAAAAGGGAAAGGAAAGTTTTCAAGGTGATGGAGTCAAGATGCATAAATATCCCATCAACAGGACAAATGGAAAAAAGAGTACAAGAGTATCAGTTTTCACATAGCACCATAATCAATATGTTTGATTGTTAATTGGTTACGCAAAAAATCTTCTTTTACACAGTATGATCAGTATAGTTTTGGCATAAAAACAAATACCAGTAGCAGGCTAAGCAAAGACTCCCTCTGCATGTTCCATTCCGAGGATGCTGCAATAAAATAGATAGAATAAGTATTTTGCTAAGGCATGGTGATAGCAGAGATGAGTTTAACTTCATACATTACCATTGCGTGGTATAAAATCATCCTCAAAAACAATGACAAGGTACTGGAAGAGTAACATGTTCCTCAAGGGCTGCAGCAAGATTATGCAAAGATATTAAACACCCATCCACCTTGTTAGGAACCAAGAAACCAAAATCCTAACACACAACACCTACTCTGCTACTAACACAGAGTAACCGAAAGAGTTTGGATTTCTTTACATCACTTGTAGCAACACACACACACCTGGGTAAACAAAATTACCCCCAAAAAGAGCACCGTCCTTTTGACTCTGGAAAATCCCAGTACATCAATGTAAAAAGCATAAGCTGAAAAAATAAACACTACAAGAGAGGACCTGTTTATTAGGCTAAATAGCATACTAACTACCTGTTACAACTAATTACAACAATTCAACCTCTTTTTACTTCTTTTATAATAGACCGGTAAAGGTCGTTCCAACTTCTTTTTGTCCTATGACCACCTCTAACACACTGACACAGAGAGCATATCAAATGAGGAGTCTTTCTGAGTGTAGAAGAGAAAATATTGATCATTAGATTTCACTGATCAAGATTGAAACATAAAAGTCGTGTGACTATCCATGATGATTTTACAACTAAGTTTGTTCTTCTAACTAACAAAAATGACAATAACACTCTCATAATAAGGTCCTATAACACATACACATAATAAACTCAGCAGGAATGAAAATTTACCAGATTGAATCTACTCTCTAACGATAAATGTATAACAAATATACACAAAATTCTAGATAGGAATTATAACATTGGTGAACTAACCTCCATGTTGGCTGCTTGCAATTTGCTCCCAGATATTATTTCAGCAACGTCTTCAATCAGGAGCTGAAAGCTCTAAGTAGGTGGAAAACGTAAAGAACAAAAATGTGTAAGAACTCAATATCAAAATGCAATTTAACAGAAATACATCTGAGAGAACCTAGTTAATGCTAAATTTTATAAACAAAATTATATAAAATTAAAAATATATATTAGTTCAGTGAACTGCAGTGCCTTTATTATCAATTATAAAACTTCTGTTGAAAATGTGAGTGTGTCCTTTCTTATATTCATTGTAGTAAGTATTGTACGATTCACGATACGAATCGTACGATACGAAACGATTCATGTCCCTGGCGATACGAATCGTGAGTTGTATCGTGAGTTGTATCATTTTTACTCCCGTATCGTACTTGTATCGTACGATACGAGTTCGAATCGTGTGAATCATGATTCGATTCACGATACGAATTTACCCCAAATTGAAGCCCTAATTTTTCCCCCCTTTATTTTTCGCACATTGAAACTAATTAATGTTACTTATTAAGGTTAGTGTACTCGAAAACATGTTCTCCTCCTTGCCTCTTGTGATCACGTCATCTCTATTTGTTGCGGTGGTCGCACAATGGAAAGTGTTGGTTGCACGGTGTTGTGGTGGTGGTTCCGTATCATCTCGTGCATGCCTTTGTTCGTTTGTTCAGTGGGTTTGAGCTTCTGTGTTTGTAGTACAGTGGGGGATACAAGGATACAAGGAGCAAACACTTATTTTTTGGATGGCTATAATGCATAATTTTTTTAGTAGCATATAACTATAGTTGAAGGAATCTTATGCAGCAACCACATTGTTTTTTGAAGGCCATGTTGTTGAAATTATGAAACTTTGTGGTAGATAAACATAGATACAACTACTCTATTTTGATTATGAGATTGTTTTGTTATTAATTTTCTCTTTACATATTTATCTATCTTATATATTTAAGTATAAACTGCATTCTTTTAATGTTTATAAAATGTTTATGAATCGTACGATTCACGATACGATTCACGATCCAAAATTTAAGCTCTCCGATACACGATACGATTCACGATTCAACTACCATGCTTATATTATGCAACAAAACAAAAGTTAGTATAGATTACCTAAAGTGAAGTCACATACTTAGATAACTTTAGAAATAGAATGAATTTCTACAAAACATGTAAAAGGTGAACATAAGTGATCTCCTATATTACTGGTACATTTAACCATGTGCATGGCAATTTCAGAGAAATGTTTTGAGAAACGGTTTGGAAATTGGAATTTTGTAGACAAAGAGAGGTATTGTTATAGAATAAATTAAAGCTATATAGTTCAACTATAGCAATCACACAAGCAGGCTCTTAATAGATTATCACAAATTTTGTAACGATAAAAAAGAAACAACATAAAAGTATTATAAAAATAAGAGATAAAGAGAAAATGTTTGGAAAAATAAGTAATTCTATATTGCACTTTTAAATTTTTAAATGCATTAGAGCAATAAATTTGCCAAGACAAGTTAATAAATACTTCTATTATTTTAGTTTAGCTCACATAAGGATAGAAAAAATGCAATCATGGCAGAAGAAATTGTTACGATTAAATGAAAGAACTAAAAAACTAAAGGAGAAAATACAGAAGAAATAAGCTCACAGAGGGGTCAAGGGGTCCACTAGACTGTTTGTCCCCTGCTTCAGCAGTGCCATTATCCAGGCAATCAATAAATGGAGACCATGCCTGACAGATAATATTTCATATTTGCAAATAAGTTCAATTAACTAACCCAGAATAGAACAAAAATAACATACTGAGATGACTTATATTTATGTGTACCTCTTTAACCGCAACCAATTTCGATGGAGAGTTAGACGACGATCGGGATAAATACACACGAGGGAAGTGCTAAACCCGAAAAGAAGTCACAGATGTAAAGGGGTATCAGTTACAATCAGGGCCTATGAATACCAAGATAGAATGTCATGTCTCAAGTTGCATTCAAATACCTTGTCTAAATCTACCAGAAGCTTATAACTTCCCACAATAATTTCTAGAGAGTTCCCTGTCCTCAGCATGTGGAAGACTGCCCCAAAAATTTTTCTGGAGATTAAGCCTCAGTGAACAGTATTAGACACAAAACGCAATTTACTCTCCCAAAACAAAACCTGCCTACGGAGAATAGACCATGATCGTGGAAAAGAACAGAACTGGGGGTATCACAGTTTTAGGAGTTCACACATTGATATAAAAACACTTACGAAGTGGGTGGTTTTCCATATTCAGGCCCAATTGAAGATGCGCGAACAACATCAAGAAAAGCAATTCCTGCACATACGAACCATAGAAGCAAAAATAACTCGTTTTAGTCATTTAAAATTCGTATATATTATTGTTTTTCGAAAGAAACCCAAACCAAATTGTACTCAAGTTCGAATTTTCCGGTCACCCCAACGTTCAATTAGCTAAAGCACATCGATTTTCCTTGTGGGCACGAACGTGGTGGAAAGATGAAGTGAAAATGGGGAGAAAAACCAACCTAACAATATTATATAAAAAAAGACAAAGAAAAAAGGGTTTTTCGTACGGTCATCGAGGGCATCTTGGTGAGGATCCTTAGTTTCGGATGCATCAAACATGGCCAACATGTTATCATCGATCCCTGCTCTGTTCCATCTTTCACTATTGCTAGGGTTCACCATATCCGCACTCACTTTTGCCAATTCACAAACAGAAAAAAAAAAAATACTGCTAGAGTTTCATGAGCGCAAACTATATATTCCCGCCAAAATTTGGCGAAGACTTATGGGACTGGTTACCAGATAGGACATTTCTTCCTCCACCCCTATAATTTCACCGTGCACCCATGCGTGATTATATGACCAATTTATCTTTATTTTCTTTCCTGCAACATCACCGTATTCTTTCTGCAAATTCCTTAATAGGGCTCTATTTTTTTAACGTGGTTTTACCTTGGTGTAATTTATTTTAGAGTTATACTGTAAATCCAAAATATAAATTTGTATTTTTAAATACATAATTTAAAATATAAATTTGTATTTTAAATTATATTCCGAATTATACATCTTAATATATAAAACTTGATGGAATACAAATAAATCAAATCCGTATAGCATTTAGGGTTATGTAAATTAAAATGTATTTTTATTTTATATTTTAGAATGTACAGTTTGAAATACAACTTTGAATTTTAATATATAAATTTGTATTCTAAAAGATAAATTTGCATGAAAAATTATATCATGAATAGCATATTCCAAAATATAAGTTTGTATTCTGGAAAGTATTATCCAAAGTATAAGTTTGCAATACAAGTTTGCATTTTGAGTTGTATATTATAGAATATAAAAAATATTTATATAGTCGATGCAACAAATATATTAAATATATTAAGTGATGCAGTTCAACAAGCCTATTTAACTTTATTGATTTAAAGTGATTGGAAAATATTCTGAGATATATTTGTTAGTGCAAATATTCATATATTAACTGTATATGGGACTAAATCCTAGAAGTTTGATTACATATTCTAATATTTGTTGATACAACTAAAGTTATGTTACTCTCATACAAGGTGTGAAAATAAAGAAATTTCAAAACACCATCAGAATAAGGCCAAATTCCAATGGTGACCTTGTGAGATAAAAGTGCATCAAAAATAGTATTTGAGTTGTATAAAATATTTTCTTGAAAATTCTAATGTTTGTTGATATAGCCAAAGTTATGTTAATCTCATACAAGGTGTGAAAATAAAAAAAAAATTACAAAACAACGTAAGAATAAGGCCAATTCTAATGGTGGCCTTGTGAGATAAAAACACATCAAAAATAGCATTTGAGTTGCTTAAAATATTTTCTTGGATATTCTAATGTTTGTTGATGTAGCTGAAGTTATGTTAATCTCATATAAGGTGTGAAAATAAAGAAATTACAAACCACCTTCAGAAAAGGCCAAATTCCAATGGTGATCTTGTGAGATAAAAACACATCGAAAATAGTATTTGAGTTGCATAAAATATTTTTTTAGATATTCTAATGCTTGATGATGTAGCCAAAGTTATGTTAATCTCATACAAGGTGTGAAAATAAAGAAATTACAAAGCAATGTCAAAATAAGGCCAAATTCCAATGGTGGCCTTGTGAGATAAAAATGCATAGAAAATAACATTTGAGTTAGATATAATATTTTCTTGGATATTCTAATGTTTGTTGATGTAGTTAAAGTTATCTAAACTCATACAAGGTGTGAAAATAAAGAAATTACAAAACACCTTTAGAAAAAGACAAAAAATTGGCAAATTTTGGAAATATATGTTGTGCACCCCCTTAATTTAGTTATGCACTCCACTTTTTAAACAATTCTCTATTCACAAAGTTGACCAATAAGAGGCCGCAACATAGATATCCTTACTGTCTAAATCTGCCCAATGAAAAGTTGCCACATGTTCATCATCCTTAGTAAAAAATTTGACCAGCCAATGATGACACATCATCACCTTCATTTTCCATCTTTTCCCACTAGATCTCAAGCGTTGCCATCGTAATCCACCGCCACACCTGCCTGAAGGTCGTTATAACTGTTGTAACTAGTGGAGCAGCACCAGTTCACCATGCTCACCTTCCTTCACTACCTCGTCGGCCATTTCTAGGGCATCTCTACTCCACCTTAGATGATTGCACTATTTGCATCTAGGACGCCATCGACTCCAATTGTGTGTTTGTTACTAATGTCGTCCCTGGAGTTAACATCTTTGACCAAGGCTTCATCAATTGTGTGCAAGGTTTGTTGACATCCCCCCATCACTGGTGATGAGCTGATCTTGGTGGCGTTTGACGAGGCCATCTGTGATAGTGTGGATGCAATGTCAGTATCGCTCAATGGGTTCACTTCGAGCTTGTTGAATGATGACATGATGGCTAGTTCTTTCCATGTAGTGAAACAAGGAATCATGGTGTTTTGCTTTACCCAAAATAATAGGGTTGTGAATGTCATTGTAAAAAATGTTTGCTGCCCACACCATGAAGATAAGGTTTTGGCACCCTTCTTGTAAAGCTTGGCCTAAGCACTAAGAGTGATGCATAACCGTAGATGCAGAGCCATTCAAGATCTATTTTAAAAATGCTAAGAGTTACGTATAACTTCATATGCAAAGCCATTCATGACTTATTTTAAAAGTGTTAAAATGTCGCATAACCTCCTATGTAAAGCATTCAAAATTTATTTCAAAAGTGTTAAGAGTGACACATCACCTCGAATGCAGAGTCATTCAAAATTTATTTCAAAAGCGTTAAGAGCGACACATAAGGTAGTAGATTTTTCCTCTCTATTAAATCCTATAGATTTTCAACAAGGACGTAATAGCTCGACTCTTGAGAGCTTAAGACTCCAATTCAAAGATGAAGCTCGTAATGATGATAACTTACAAATCAATTGTAACCACGATGACCAAAAAATCCTCGATGCATGAGAATGCTAATATATCGATATGTATAAGTTACAAGAAGAAACTTGGGAGTATGAAGAATATTCTCAATCAGAGTGTTTGTGTCTTGGTTAAGGATATTTCATCAAATCAAAAGCATGGATTTCTATAAGGAAATTTATAAATGGTATTTGATGAAAACTCTGGCTAGGAAATATAAGGTTCTTAAGTCTGTCCATTGTGACTCATCTCTCTTTCTTGAGAGTCAACTCTATAAAACTCTAAAAAATATTTTCCTCTAGAAAACTTCTATGCACCGTATAATAGAAAATTTGGATGGTCTCGGTATCAACTTACACCATCCTTCATTACAAACCCAAAGCATCAACAAGTTATTTTCACGCTTCCTCATAGAAAGAAAAAAAGAATTCACCATTACTAGAGCTTGACAAAACAACACTTTGATGAAGAACACAACGAAGAAGAACTCCAAACTGGTCTAGATCTCATTCATGAGGTCCAGGAAGAAGTCTGCATAAGAGAAGTGGCAAATAAATACAATACTTGAATAAAAGAGCCAGAAACATGACAAAATGGAGAAAGAAAGATCTCTCCAATAGGAATACTCGAAGAAGCAATTGATGAACTCCCTCCGAGTAGTGAAGGCTCGCACAACCACTACAATAAGATATAATTTTGATCTCCAGAATGTTGGGATTAGAAGAGTAGACCGCAAGTAGAGTCTCGAAGGTCAAAGAGAGATCACACTTCACCTCACAGACGTGAAAGAGTGGTTGGGTCCCATGACCCTACAAGAGTAGAGTCTAAAGTCAACGATCGTAGGAATGCACTCTTTAGACAAAACAATCACAACCCTAACAATGGAGGAGCAATGCACAACCTTGCGCCATGGGTATCTCGTGATTGTGATCAATATCTCACACTTTGAGATATACCCCAACTACCATATGGGGCTTTGCCAATCTAAAAGTTATCATTGTCACCATTTCCAACTGATGGGTGCACTATCCTAATTGACCAACGAACAATTCAGTAATCCAGTGTTCGGGTGTAAAAACACCTTTGCGTTCCAATGCCCAAGAACAACAACAATTTGATATTTTGTGTTTGAATACATGAGTAAACTTGTCGTTCCAGTTCCCAAGTATAAGAAAAGCTCGATGTTCGATTGCCTATGTACAAGAGCAATTCAACATTCTGATACCCGAGTACAATAACGACTCGGTGTTCCAATACCCAAGTACAAAAAGAATTTATTGAACTCAGTGCTCTAGTTCCCAAATAGAAGGGAAGTTCAATGTTCAAATACCTAAGTATCCGAGAATAAACAACTCAAAATTCCAATATCAAAATATTGTAGAGCTCGACGGGAAAATGATGAAGGCTTGACCACACAAGATGCCATGGAAGCTCTCCCAAGAAGGATCACTAGAAGCATGAGTAAAGGAGAAACTTTTATTCCTTCTTATTTCTCTTTATTTAGTATTTTCTTATATTGAAATTCCTTAAAGTTGGCTTGGTTAGATCAATCTTAGTTGACTTGTTGACCTTGACTAGGTTTGACTAGTTTACTAGAGTTGACTTGGCTCAAGTCAACATGTTGACTTGTTAAAGATCTTGTTTTCTTTGTAGGTTAAACATGGTTAGGGTAAGATGTTCACTAATGGAGATGGATTAGAGCACTCCCTTTGTAAGTTATCCTTTTGTACTTTTTTTTTTATTTCCTAGAGGCCCCTATAACTCTCTATATAAGGGGTGCTCTTTAGCTTGTAAAAGGGTTGAACATTTTGAAGTAAGACACTTACATGGTCTCAACCAAAAATCGTGAGGTCTTTCTCCTCCAAGTAGTAGAGACTCTCATTTGCCTTATCTTGGTTGGCTTAGTAATTACTTGAAACCGACATCGATAAACTGTTAATCGGTGTTAGTGACTAGATAATGCGATAACCTATGTCGACAAATGATGTTCTTCCAGTAAAACTTTTGGAACTCTTGGACTGAGATGGTAGCAGTGGTTCAACTTTTATCCACTTAATAAAATAGTATATGGCCACAATGAGGAATTTGACTTGTCCTTTGTTAGTGGAAAAGGGTCGAGTATGTCCATTCCCTAAGTAGTAAATGGCCAGAGATTGATTATAGTGTGTAACTTTTCAGGAGGGACCTAATGTAGTGGACCAAACTATTGACATTCTTGGCATTTCTTGATGTGCTCATGAGCAACTTGTCTCATTGTAGGCCAATAATACCTGACTCTCAGTACTTGTTCGACCATGCATTGAGCTTTAGAGTGCATGCCACATATGCCGCCATGCATCTCGACGAGTATGTATCAGGTTTATTCTTGATCCAGGCACTTAAGTAAAGGTGCAGCGAAACCTCTTCTAAAGAGTTCCCCATTTTTGGCAGTATAGAATGATGCTTGTCGTCGTATGTGTTTTGCCTCTGTCGAGTCATCATAATTTAGAAGTGGGTCATCCAACTTAGTGAGGTTAAAGAGATTTAAAAGACGTCTTCATGGTTCGAGCTTAGGCTCGAGAGACTGTGTTGGACGAGAGACCTATCTTGTCTAGGTTTCTTTGTACTGGCGAGTTGCGAAAGTACATTGACCTCGTCATTCTCTTCTCTTGGCACGTGATTAATTTTGAACTCGTTGAACCGTTCTTAAAGGTTCTTTATCATGTGAAAGTAGTTTAGTAAGGAAGGCTTCTTAGTTTAGTAGCTTCCTTTGACTTGGCCCGTGACTAGTTGGGAGCGTTATAGCAATGTAGTTTTTTTACCCCTAACTTGTGAGCTAGACACAACCCAATGATCAAGGCTTCATACTCGACCTTATTTTTCGAAGCGTTGAAGTTGAAACGAATGGCATGTTCTAGGATGAGGTTGTCAAACTCTTCTAGGATGATGTCAATACCGCTACCTGATGAAGGATTATCTTGTTCTTTTCTAAGATTATTGAATATGGTGTGAGTTGATTAAGAAAGCTAAGTGAAATCCCCACTGGACATTAAGATAGCATGCTATCTAGATGTAAAGGTTTCTTTCACAAAGCTCAAGAGAAGAAGATGATGGATTGATTCAAAAAGAAAAGGAAATGGAAATCACATAAACCATAAAAAACCAAGAACAATTAAAGGAAGAAGAAAACATAAAATAGAAAGGAAAGAAATGGTAAAACTGTGAGAAGCACGCCACTACAAGGCAAGACTAGAAGCCATGGCCACTTGCTATGCAAGATAAGGCTTAAAAGTATTCACTCCCTAGGAAGGAAACTCTCACAAATGGTTGAGACACAAGAGTGTTTTTATTTCAAAATGTTCAACCCTTTTCCATGTCTAAGAGCACCCCTTATATAGAAGAGTTTATGGGCCTCTAAGCAAATAAAAGTTACCTAAGGATGTCTCTACAAAAAGCTAACCCTAGCTTCTAGAAACTAGGTCAAATAAGGTTACAAAAATGAGAGACAAAAGAGCTAACTATGGTGTGTGCAAGGCTAATTTCGTTCTAGCACAAAAGGAGACAAAGAATGTGTCTCATATGTCTCCAAAAAGTGGCCAAAGTGTGCTAAAAACAAAAGAGACCAAAGGTACATAGGTACACTTGCTTCATGCCTTTTACTTTATGCTTTATGCCTTTGCTTTACTCTCTTCTCCACATCATTTATGCTTCCCAATCACCATGCGCCACCTAGCATTGCTTTCTTACTCCTAATTCACCTACAAAACAAATAAACATAGATTAGCTTGTTGGCTTATGTCAAGTCGACTATAGAGTGGCCATGTGTTACCCCAATACGAGTTACACTCGTAACTGGGCCCCAACAAAGCATCACATCATGACCTCCATCCAAAACTGTGTAGAAATCCTCCTCGCGATCCAACTCTGCACCTAAAACCTATTGGCGCAACACTCATGTCGCTAGGGATAATGCGCTCCAAACTACCTATTTTGTAGCTCTCGCCTGGCAGTTCAAACCACACGCCAGGCGCTACACCAATAACTCAGATGTACTGGTTTCTGCACTCTCAGACACAGGTTCTAATGAACCAACATTCAAGGCACACAATCCAGATTACAAGAACACATATTTACTTATTATAACATGACTCAAAATGCAACATCACCCTCCAATACGTTAATCATAACTACACCAATATATATTCACTAACTAAAACCATATAGATATTTAATAAAAGAGAAAAAACACAAGCGGAGCATGGATAGGATTAGCACATCATATCCATATAAGGAAAGAAGAAAATAAAAAGGTTTCGTGTGGGACCCGCGACCAAGAGAAAATTTTTAAGAAACTTGGCATCTTTTTCTCTTTCACCAACCAATAATCTTTTAAGTACACGATATACGTATAAGGAAAGAAGGAAACCAAAAATTACTTTGTGTGGGACCCGAGACCAATAGAAAAAGTTAAGGAAACTTTGCCTACATTTCTTCACCAACCATTAAGGTTTTAGCACACCATGTACGTATAAGAAAAAAAATGAAACCAAAATGCTTTATATGTGAGACCCGCGGCCAATAGAAAAATTAATAAAACTTTGCCTACATTTCTTCACCAACCAATAAGCTTTTAGCTCACCATGTACGTATAAGAAAAAAACAGAAGCCAAAATGCTTTATGTGTGGGACCTGCGGCCAATAGAAAAAGTTAATGAAACTTTGCCTTCATTTCTTCACCAACCAATAAGCTTTTATGTAGTTGAATAAAAGTTAAACAATGGCAGAATACACATCACTAACCCTGACGCTAACCAGAAACAAATAATCACATGGACCAAAACAATTGAAGAGAAAGGATCCATCACTTACGTTCCCAACTTTGCCACAAAAATAATACACCTGCATGCTAAGGATTTCTACAACACAAAACTAACCAAAATCCTATTAACTTGAAACCCCACTGTCATAGCCTTATATTGGGAGCATGAACCAATGATTGTCTTCCACCATGCTAACGTCAAAGCACCAACGTAAGTCTAAAAGAAAGTGAAACAGATCATAATAAACTCCCGTGAATGAACCACTGTCAATGTATGGAAAAAAAGAAGAAAAGCATGACCACCCAAAAAAACCCTGCATTTAACAACCACTATGGCTCTCGCTACCCCTGCACGGTTTTATCATTCAAAGCCATAATATCTAATGTAATTGTTGAAACCCGAACGAACAACTCACGCCCATGCACACCAGCACGCTATTCCAACAACCAATCCAACAAAACACAATGACCCTGCACTCTTTAATGTTCCGCCGTGGCCCCAATTGAGAAAGGAAAGGCAAGAAAAATAAATAAACCAATTTAAACTATGGTTGCACCGCAAACTGCAGTAGTGTGAATGAACCAAGAGATACCTTAAGTGAGAGTCCGACAGAAACGCGAATAACCAAAGCAAACAATAAAGCCGCCCCAACAGGTTCAAGGAGAACCCATTACCCCATACGTAAGGATTTTACATACCCCATAACCCAAAGAAAAGCATCATATGAAACTCATAAGAACCATACCATCATGCACAAATTTCACAACGTTCATCGAAAAACAAAAGGTAAGAAAACGAAAACATGTATAACTTCCCCTAACCTGTAATTCCTGCTAAAAATTAATCTATGGACACTCTCCTTTGCTCCAACTTTAATCTTCATCCTTAAGACCTTCTCCCAGCCTTCTAAAGCCTTCCTAACTCAACTCTTTTAGTGTTCTAAACTCTCTTTTCAGCCTTAAAAATAATTTTAATAAAATACAAACGAAATTAAATTTAAATTCTCTACTTAATTTTTGTCCTTAAAGTCCAATTAAGCCTCCTAACTCCTTTGTCTTTGTCCATATTCGTAGAACTCGCCTCCAACTCTTCACCTACTCAAATTCTTCCCTAAGAAGGCAAAAGAAATGAAATATTATGATTTTGCTCTAAACAAAGTTCAAACACACAACCACTCAATTATCAAGTTAATGCACAACCAACTCAACCAATTCCTGTTTCATGATAATTTCTATAGATATAGAAATTTATACTCTCTTATCACACCCAAACATATCATAAAAATAATAAAATTAATTAACACACAATTGGCACACATAAGACTCAAACCCAAGTCCTCTCACACAATCAAGTACTTTCAACCACTTGAGCTAGTACTTTTCCACGTCATGTAAGTTGTAACATCCCTAAGGAATATTACTTAAAATAAATAAGGTTTAATTACTCGGATGGTACCCACTTTGGCAGGAGTGTGTCAATTTGGTACCCGCCGAAAAAAAAGTGTCAATTGCGTCCCCATTTTTGAAAAAGTGCATCAGTCAGGTCCCTTTCAGAAAAAAATAATTAACGCCGTTAACGGCAGGCCACGTGTCACTCTCACGTTTTTTAAATTTTTTTTTAAAATTTTTTAATTTTTTTTTAAATTTTTTTTGTAAAAATTTTTTGCTGCCACGTGTCAAGTCCCTGTTTTGACACGTGATAATGTCAGTGCCACGTGGCAGGATAATGTCACGTGTGACAACTGTCATTGTACTTATTTCAATCTAGTACCCATATGTACCTGATTGTTTCAATTTAGTACCCACTTTTGTCTTTTTTGTTCAATTTTGTCGCAATTTTTTTTAATAATTGAAGTATATTTTTTAATTCATTTTTTTATAAGATTAATACTAATTAAGTATAATTATTTTTACAAAATTAAGTACTTATATTTATCTTAAAATTTAGTGGTCAAAGAATACATTGACAAGATATGGGTTAATAATATACAATAACATAATATGCTAAAAAGTTATTTTTAATAAAAAAATATTAGTATAACATTTATACAAATAATAGATTTGGTCTTGAATTCGACAGAAACAATATTGTTTTACTTTGAAAAAAAAGAGTAGATGATTATATTGTTCTATTAGTATAACATTTTTTGTACAACTAAATTTTAATATAAATATCATAGTACTTAATGTTGTAAAAATATTTATGCTTAATTACTTTTAATCTTATAAAAAATTGACTTAAAAAATCTTCTTCAATTATTTAAAAAAATTGGGATAAAATTGAACTAAAGGCACAAAAGTGGGGACTAAATTGAAACAAGTAGGTACATATGGGTACTAAATTGGAATCAGTACAATGACAGTTGTCACACGTGGCATTATCCTGTCACGTGGCATTGACATTGCCACGTGTCAAAACATGGACTTGACACGTGGCAACAAAATTTTTTTACAAAAAAAATTAAAAAAATTTAAAAAAAATTTAAAAAAAAATTTAAAAAAATTTAAAAAAAAATTAAAAAAACGTGAGAGTGACACGTGGCCTGCCGTTAACGGCGTTAATTATTTTTTTCTGAAAGGGACCTGATTGATGCACTTTTTCAAAAGTGAGGACGCAATTGACACTTTTTTTTCGGCGGGTACCAAATTGACACACTCCTACCAAAGTGGGTACCATACGAGTAATTAAACCAATAAATAATAAAAGAAATAAATTATATCAAAAGTCGCATTAATAATACTCCCAACGCGGAAAATTTAAATTTATGAAAAACACGCGCCAAAACTTATAACATAAATAATAAAGTGTTACAAGTTTCCAAAATTGGTGTTCATAAATAAAAACATAATAAAGTACATGTGAGAAAAACCCTAGCTCTAATCCCAAAGCTAGCCCTCACTCCGTCGCCTGGACATCCTCAACACCACCTGTATCAACATCTGCTCTCGTGTAACGAATCACACGATCATCGCCATACACAAACAGAAAGGGTGAGCTGAGAAAATAAAATAACAGATATAAAATACGCAAGATAAATCATACACCCATCTTATTCATTCTACATAGTTCTTGGCCAAGACCTTAACCCCAAGGTTTTATAGCCTTCTAATCACACAACTGGTTAGTCTTGGACTCAGAAATATGATGCTCACACGAACCTGCCCGCTCGTGGTCCTACCTCTACGAACCTCCCCGCTCGTAGTCCTACTCTACGGACCTGCCCGCCCGTAGTCCAACACATGTGATCCACCAGCCCCGTACCTCCCCGCACGTGGCATCTCTCAAACGTGAAAGCATCTCCCGATCCAAGCATAGTTTCGTCATGTTAAAACATCACACACACAAACCATAGTTCGCGAGCTTACCGCCTGACGCAGCTCCAAACGCCGCTTGGCGAAACAGGTTCAGACCGCCTGGCGGTTCACGTCCCACCGCTAGGCGCTAGGTCCTCGAACAGAAAGCTCGCTGCCTCGCATCCGCCTGGCGGATCTCGCCTCACTGCCAGGCACCAATCTCTGCAGACCCCCTTTCTGGGTCTTTTACCGCCTGGCGCACCTAATCCAGCCGTCAGGCGCTGTGACAGTACCATACCAGTCATTGATTCCACCTCTCTTTCAGATTATCCCACACTTCCCTAATCTCTCCAAGGTAACTAAGCAATCTTGGTTAACCCCACTCTCGTTCTGGATTCCTAGCCAGCCTCTTGACTAATCACAGTACCCTATCATACCTACGATTCACCAATTTCTTCCAACATTATACCATAAATTCTCCTATTTCCTAATGAAACCACACAGTACATTTCCTCATACCACATTCCCTACTCAAATTGCATTATCACAGTACCGCACTTCCTACTCAATTAATTTATAATTCATTTTACACAAATCATAGGTAATACCTCGAATCTTAATCCAACTATCTCTTATTCCAGCGATGCGACCCCAACAAGTGTGTTCATTCAAACCTGAGACTTGTCATTAAAACTCTTATTCTTACTATTTCAAATTAACCTTCTTACAATCTTACCATATCATGCTCATACCTTCACACTTAATCCAATTTACCTAATTCTATACCACAGATTATTTATCTCTTATAGTTTTATCAATAATTGTCTAAAAACCATGACTCATCAAAGTTCTACTCCCTTCCATTCTTTTCTCCCTCTTTTAAGCACACAAAAGCCGTACTTGCACCCAACGTCGCCTAGCGGCAAGCAGTGCGCCGCCAGACGGTACACCAGTATTCTGCAGAATCGAAGGCTTCTCCATTCCTATGACATACTCAGTCCATTTTCCAGTTTCCATTCTTACCAATTTCAGTCACCAAGATGCAACCATACCTGCATTACGTGGTAATTGTCTATTCTCAATTTGATTCATAAAAGTGTCTCTATATTCACCCTCATGTGTAACCCAAATCAATTCATACACTATCAACTCTCAAACCTTGCCATACCCCAAATTGGTAATCAATTTCGGTCCAGCAAAGTATCCAATAGAACCCACTCACATTAATCACAGAAACCACATGCACACTTGTACGAATAGCATCAAAACATAAAAAAAAAACGCGAACGGTGTCGCGCCGCCAAGCGGTTCAAGCCAAAACAAGAATAGTGATCATTTCTGATGTGCCACCTGGCGGTAGGGATTGAACCGCTAGGCGGTTTCTAGGAAAAACCCAGAAACTTCAATGAAACAATGCGAAAACTGACAGAAAAACATGCAATTTTGATCACGCAGGCACAATATAACTGATACAATTAAAAACCACACAGAACAACTCCCCTTACCTCGAACTCCTTGCTACACGCAGATTTGATGTGTCTTCAATCCAAAACACCCTTGTTCTTGGCTTACACTCCCACACTGGTTTCCCACTCCAATTCTCCTCTGCAATTCGTCCAATATGCCCAAAATTCGTGGTTCAGTACTCACCCCACTATTTCAGGCCTCTAACCCCGTGATTATCCTCTCTCTCTCTCTCTCTTTCCACAAATTAGTTCACTCTTAATTTCCCTCTCCAAATTAGTTCACTCTTAATTTCCCTTTAACCCTTAAAACGAAATTTAAGATAAAAATGTGTTTTAATGCCTATTCAATACCCCTCACAATATATTTTCTAGCACTCACGGCTGCCTTCTTGGCTACTAGGTTTTCCAAACCTTTTCACATTCATGCCAAAGAAAATTTGGCAAAAAAAGAAAACAATTTTTGTTCTCCACAAGGTTTGAACTCACACCCATTCAATCACAAAGCAAGTGAACAACCAATTCAACCAATTTACACTTTTGTTAATCCCATCAAATCTAAGGTTAAGTGATCAGCTCATGCATTCAAATATATGGCATAAAAATTCATAATTTAAATAACATAAAATGGCATGCATAAGACTCAAACCTAAGTCCTCTCACACAATTAAGTACTCTCAACCATTTGAGCTAGTACTTTTCCACATCATAGTTCCACACATTAATTGCTTTAAATGCTTCTATTACCCGCAATTATTAAATAATTATTTAAAACAATTATTTAATTTTCCTTGGGACTTACATAAGTTAGCATTTAATGCCATAAAGGCTTCCACTACCCACATTTATTAAATAATTATTTATTTAATTATTTAAATTCCTCGGGTCCATAAGCAGGAAAGCTAGCCACCCCAATTCCTTCTTACTTAACTTTCGGCAATTGAGACACAAGAGTGTTTTTACTTCAAAATTTTCAACCCTTTTACATGTCTAAGAGCACCCCTTATATAGAAGAATTTAGGGGCCTATAAGCAAATAAAAGATACCTAAGGATGTCTCTACAAAAAGCTAACCCTAGCTTCTAGAAACTAGGTCAAATAAGGTTACAAAAATGAGAGACAAAAGAGCTACTATGGTGTGTGCAAGGCTAACCTCGTTCTAGCACAAAAGGAGACAAAGAATGTGTCTCATATGTCTCCAAAAAAGTGGCCAAAGTGTGCTAAAAACAAAAGAGATCAAAGGTACATAGGTACACTTGCTTCATGCCTTTTACTTTATGCCTTTGCTTTACTCTCTCTTCCACATCATTTATGCTCCCCAATAACCATGTGCCACCTAGCATTGCTTTCTTACTCCTAATTAACCTACAAAGCAAGTAAACATAGATTAGCATGTTGGCTTATGTCAAGTTGACTATAGTCAACAAGTCAAACCTAGTCAAAGGTCAACAAGTCAACTAAAGTTGATTCAACTAAGTCAACTTAGGGAATCAAAAATAACAAACACAAATGAAAGGGATGAAGGATTAGTGAACTTCTTTTCTAAACATGCTTAGTCTTCTTAAGTATATACCTCCATCCTTGGTTGGCGGTCAATCCTTCATCACTACCTTTCTTTTTAGAGGACCTATTGACGCTAAGGGACCATCATGTGAGCTGATCCCTTTAGTTAGGGGCTCGGTGAGGAAGTTCGCTAGGAAGTTTGACTTCATTCGCTCCCTTATAGGTTAGTCCAAACTCGGAGAGTTCTACTAACCATGTTGTCATGCGTCCTACCAACTCAGGCTTTTGTAGGATCTACTTGATGGGATAATTTGTGCAAGCACAAATATTGAATCAGCGAAAGTAGCGGTGCAATCGTTAGCCTAAGAAGATTAAAGTTAGGGCAAGCTTCTCCATAGTTTGGTTTGTTCTTCTACGGTGTTGAAGAGTCCATCTTGTGATCCACACTAAGTATTGCTTCTTACCTTCCTCCATGATAGGGATCGAGTTGACCACAAAATGTGATACTATTAGATACAAAGTTAAAGGCTGTTTTGGTTGATGGTTGCTAACGACGGGGAGTGTTGTGATCTCCCTCTTTAATTGTTGAAAAATGGTTTTGCATTCCTTGGTCTAGTCATAGGTTTGGGTTCCCTTCAAGAGCTTGCAAAGGGGCTTTGCCTTTTGTGCTAGGCATGGCAGAAAATGGCCAACGAGACCAGTTTGTTGTTAACACGTCAAGTTATCATGAAGCCCGAGAATTTGCTGCCACCTACACTAGAGAAACATTTTTCTGGGTGATGAGTCATTATTTTCCTTCATTCCACTAGCCTTTGTGTATCCATTTGAGAGTTGTTCAGTGCTTAATTGTTTATCTTTATTGTGTTTTATCTGTTGGGCTTTATTGGGCCATTGTTCCGAATTTGGGTTAATTTCATATTATTTGGCCTAATTTTCGTTTTAATTATTTTTAGGTATTTAGGTGAAGCAATTTTGGAGCTTGGACATTAACATTCAGTTGAAGAAAGTTGCCACATCATTTCCACGTCAACTAAGTGAATGGGCCAAATTTGAGGCCCAATAGTGGCATTTTTGTAATTCTGCACCCAATAGTGGCAATTTTGTAAATATGTGAATTTTAGGTGATGTGACCACGTAAAAAGGGGGCTGAGTTTTTCGTTTTCTAGACCCACCATCTTCACCCACTCTCCATTTTAGGTTTTTGAAGCTTTAGAAGGAGACCCATTTGGGGGTTTTCGTTTTCATTTGTTTGCCACACGTTTTGGAGCATTTTTGAGTAATTTGCACACTATTGTAGTCCGTTTTCTCCATAATGGTGATGCATTTTCGTTTACCTTTGCTTTGTAATTTGAATTTCATGGCTTTCTAACTTAATGTATTGATTACTTGAAAGAGATGCAATTGAACTTTGAGGTTCTGTTTTAAATTTGTGTTTTGCCTCTCTTCATCTTGATTTTATGGTGAATGGTTACTTTTATTCTGTTAATGCTTAATTATAGATTGGGTTGGTTGTTCATGTTGAATTTGTTCATGCTTTAGGAATTGGGTTGACTATCACAGATGAATGGATGTATGCATTACTTAATTGCATATTGAAATACGTTTTTAACCCTCACTTAGTGGGTCTGAACGAGTGGATTGGGTGAGACAAAAACCCTAATTACGTGACCTGTGATGAGTAAAATTGCATTCAAATTCAAGGAGTCAATATTGTTTTTAATTATTTTTATTAACTTTTGTAAGACTATTGAAATATATTTTCATAATTCTGCAATCTAAATTTGCTAAACCCCCTTGTGTTATAGTGTTGTGTTCATTTGAAAATTGAAACTTTGGACGAAAACATTGGTCGTTGGGAGACGACTTGGTTCAACTTTCGCATACTGCATTTAACTGTTTTAATTTGGTGGGGTACGATCTCTATCACTGGGTTTATCCTCATGTTATCACATGGCATACCTTGTCGAAGAAGACTTGGAGATGTGTTGGATGATCGATTGCGATGGTTGATTTGATGACCATATCATCTTTGTAAACTTCCATTGTCTTTCCCATGAGATCGGTGAACACCTTTTTCATCTAGCGTTAATAAGTTGCCCTCGCGTTTTTTAGACCGAAGGGCATGACCTTGTAGCAAAAGTTGTCTCCTTCTATCATGAATTTCGTATTCTCTTCGTCAGGTGGATACATACGAATTTGGTTGTATCCTTAGTATGCATCTAAAAAAACTCACAAATTGTCCCATGTCATCTCTCACACCAAGTCTCGGTTCTAAGGCTTCACTTCAATGCGTCTTTGAATCTCAACATTAGATTGTTATGCAGTTCTTGTGTGCTAAACAAAGGTTAATATATTGCACTTCTTTCATCTATGGAACTTAGTTTTTTTTGTTAGGTTAAAGATTGAGAGAATACAATTGTGGATTCAGGGTTCGAATCATGGGTTTTTGTAGAATTGGGGATTTGAGGTTCAAATTAAAAGATCTTTTTTTTTAAGTTGGAAAATGTATTATAATAATATAAGATCTTTTTTTGGTTTTTGTTTTCAATATGCAAACATTTGGATGATGTTGAATAATATGAATTTTTTTAAATATGAATTACGAACGAAAAATTAGTGATCAAAATGTTGCCTATTTGTTGTTTTTTACTATTTATGATTTTATAGAAAGCAGGTTAAATAAATAATGCAACTAAACAAATAATTTCATATTCAAATTACAACAGTTTGAAACATCGTATTACGCTTTAGTATAGGAAAAATAATGACATTTTAAAATAAACAAATTACGATAGTTCTAACTACAATTATTTGCATAACAAATACGACGACCTGGACTGTCCTTATTTGTGCAAGGCAGTAAATGATAGGTGTTACGACATTTCACATAAGACCGTCATATTATGCATTATGATGATAAGATATATGGTGGTACTTGTACTCAACACAAAAAAAATATATCGATCATAAGCGTCATTTTATACCACAAATAACCATCGTATTTAACAAAAAATTTTGTAGTGCATAGTCTACACTACCAGCTGAGGGGTCCTCCTTTGGAGACAAGAATGCGAAGGTGGCCTCCCATTCTCTAGACTGATCAATTTTTTATTCAGTGTTTAAAGATTTTCCTTATGATGGGTTCGCAAGGTAGCAAGTTCCTTATCGTAGTGTTTGTGTTGTTGCTCATTTTCTTGGATCAACGTTTGTATTTGATTTTGAAGGGCCATCATTGCGTTAGATTCTATCTCGTGTGATAATTGAGCTTGGTTTCGGGTGGTGACCATGGAAGAGTGAGGCTAGGGCAAAGTTTTACCAAAGCCCATGGTGGGTGCCAAATGTTCTTACTAGGGACTTGTGGTAAACCTTTGGACAGGTGGCAATATGATGAAGGATTGACAACATATGATACCATGGAATCTCTCCTAAGGAGCATCACAAGGAGCATGACTAGAGGGGAGACTTCTATTCCTTCTTCTTTATCTTTATTTAGTATTTCCTTATGTTGAGATTCCCTAAAGTTGACTTGGTTAGGTCAACCTTAATTGACTTGTTGACATTGACTAAGTTTGACTAGTTGACTAGAGTTGACTTAGCTCAAGTCAACATGTTGACTTGTTTGTCTTTCTAGGTTAAGCATGGTTAGGAAAAGATGATCACCAATAGAGATGGATTAGAGCACTCCTACATGGCAAAACATCATTGGACCACATGGAAAGGAGATAAGAGAGAAAGAAACATAAAACATAAAGTAAAAGCATAAAGCAACTTGTACCATGGAGGTACAAGTGGTCCATGGGCGACACCTAGCATCTCTTGGCCAAGAATCACCATTGGAGTGCACAAAACATTCAATTTGTTGTCTCATTTAAACTACCTTCTAGAATGTAGGGTTTTCTATTAGCTAGTTAACCCTTTTGAACTTATGTTTATTTTCTAAAGGATCTTAGAACTCTTTTTATAAGGGGTGCTCTTTAGCTTGTAAAAGGGTTGATAAATTTGAGTTTATACACTTGCGTTGTTCAACCAAAAAACTATGAGCTTCCTCCATAGGAATGGAGTCTTCACCTTAGCCTTATCTTGCCTAGTAAGTGGTGGCATCCTTCACTCATCTTTAGAGTTGGTTAGCCATATGGCCCCTCTATGAGTGGCATGCTTCACTTCCATCCTTACCATCTTCTATGCTTTCCATTTTCTAGTTTATTTCTTTTATTTCAATTCAGTTATGCTATGTTCTTGTCCATTTTATTTTGTTTCTTAAATCAATCCATTACTCTCATTCTCTACAAACTTTCACATCTAGATAACTTTCTATCTTAGTGTCTAATGAAGATATTCTCTAGGTTTTCTTAAAGAACTCATCACCATATTCAAAAATATAAAATGAACTAACTCAATCCTTTCATCACAAGATCTTGATAGCTTTGACAGACCTTGATGATATGCTCTTGAGGGTTGAAACACAGGAGAACATCTACCTGTAAAAGACTCTCTGATGCTCAAATCAGTAAGAGAGATATGGTCTTTAGAGTAGGAGAGAATGATTATGAGAGTGTGTTTTTTCCCTAAGGAAAACTAGTTGATTTATAAGATTTATGGGCCCTGAGGTTCATGAGATAAAACTGGTAATGTAGTATCAAATAATATCAATAAAATATTGACTTACCTCAATTATGTGATAATAATAATAATAATAATAATGTGACAACATACCTCATATACAAAATATTTTGTAAATGTATAGTTTAATGAATATTATGACATAATCAAACTACAAAAATTTGTCATAGTTACGATAATATGTGAATATTTTATCCCGTAGACGTATCTTAAAATTCTTACCATTGATGTTTAATGGACCTTATTGGACATATTATTGGACACGTCTATTGGCTGGGTAGGTACATTAAGGTAAAAAAATTATAATATTAAAGTAAAAAAGTATAGGTTGGGAGATATTTCTATGTGAGTGTTAGTATATAGGCTTTTATAAAACCCTTACTTTTATGGTTAATGATTTGAACAACGTATAAAATTATCCTTTTATGAATTTATTATAACTGATATTATATTTTAAATACAAAAAATATAATTAAGTTGTTAGGTATTATTTTATAAAGGGTTATTAACTTGTCTAATAATAATAACTAATTTGTAGGCTATTTTATTATATTATATATGGGTAGGTACAATTATGTAAATGAACACTAAATAAACCATAATAAACATAAAAAGAATAAAATAAACAATAGTTTTAATAATTGATTAATATCATCTTTTAAAAGTTTTTAAGACTCAAGTTTAAAGGGTGTATTAGTATAAGCACTTTTTTAGTATGCTTCCCATATATTTATAAACAATCTATATAACATATGATTTAGTATATACGTGAAAAAGTTGTGTGATCTATTCAAAACCCTTCCTAAAGTCTGCCTTTACCTTTATATAATAGATCTTTTGTCAAACTCCTTATCTATCTCTTTCGAACTTAGGTGATAATAAATCATGGAGAATTAAATCAAGGAAAGTTAAGTATGGGAAATAGACTAAAAAAACTCGTAAAGTTTGAAGAACACACCTGGAGAAACTATTAGAAGCAAGTCAGAGAGTTGACGAAAAGAAGTCAACAAAACCAGCTAAATTATTACGAGTTCTGATAAATAGTTCAGGAAAGTTTGAAAAACTCCTAAATTCAATTGCAACTTTTCTTTTATATTTTTTTTTTTTGTGAAAGAAATATAATTTGGTCAAACGCAGTATAATTTGGGCGTATAAAAAATATTAATTAAACGCCATGTTGCTGGTGTAACTTGTCGAACTTGTTTTGGCAGCTCAATCGGTGATCTTATCCCTTTTTAATTTCTTGTGCTCTCTCCATCCATTTTCCCACTGTGCCTTCTTTTTTAATTATGATTTGGTCCCCAGTCTCATACATATTTATGCGCACACAACGTAGGGAACATTAGCTTGGCCCCTCTTACTTTACTATAACTAATACCATGCAAAAAATTATATATCAAGGTTGCATTTATTAATATTTAATGCTTTTGCGGTTTTCACTAAGAGAAATGTTCGGAAGATATTCGCCATAACCATATACAACTTTATGTTCTTCATGACATAATTTTCAAGTTAACTAATCGATCATCTTAATAATTAACGTTAATTAACTCAAGAACTTACTAAGGAATCAAACTACTAAAACTACTAATACGATGCAAGAAAAAGAAGGGTGTTTTTATAGAAAATAAGAAAGAACTTTGTTATTTTTCCTTTTGGTTTGGTACAAACAAGCATTTTTATTCTAAATTTGGAACTAAGCAAATTGAATTAACAATATATAAGCGAGAGGAATCGATTCTAGGCGTTGATTAGGGCATCGATTTTGGGACGGGCTAGCATAAATAAGCGAAAGTATGCCTTTTCCGTAGGGTGTATTGAATCCCAGAAGACAAACTTTGATGGATCAGAGCACACCAATGAAAACCCATTACACATAAAGGTTGTTTCGATGTAACCACTTCCACAGCAACCATGATCAACCTCATCAAAACCTACCAACACAACACATAACACACACATACAACAAACTAAATCACTTATATAATATGTTTAAATGATGACCAAATGAAGGGATTAGATTTATCTAACCAAGATTTTCATGCGATTGGATCATGTTGTTCAAGGGTTCATATATGTCGATGTAGGAGATTTTGGCACCATTGGAGAAGTTTAGTTGCATTAAGAACAATTCATGTTGAAGCATGATGTTGTAATCTCTTGCAACAGCTGAATACTTGTCTATGCAACCACGCTCCAGAAACAAATTATGGGAATTCAATGTGATCACGATCGGTAAGCACCCCATTGGAGGTACTCCAACCAAAGCTATTTTTCTTGCACCTTCTTTCCATAAATTCTATAATCACACAAACATGTGTTAATTACTTCATTGTTCTAAACACAAATTCCATCACCTTCACATTAAAACATATTAAAAGTGGATACACATTCATAATAGGGTAATATAATCATTCAACGTGCTTCCTTGTTTTCTGATTGCCTTATCAACATTATAACTACTGAGTACTAACTATTAACATTTTATTTTTCATTTTATATATTTTCCCTTTTTGTCAAAGAAAAAAATTCTATTTTTCATATTGGTATAGAAAAATAAAATATATTTTAATTTAAAAAGATATTTTGTTTCCATTTTACTACTATATTTAACATTTTTTTATGTTAGTTATTTTTTACTTTATATGATGATTGTAAGAATGAGATATACATGCACCACAAAAGTTCAACCATTTTCTATTTGCACAGCATATTTTTATCTATACCTATCAAGAGATTTTTTTTTTTTACACAATTTTTATTTTCATTTCACCCTTTATAATATAATTGTCAATTGATTTAAAAAAAAGATATTTGTTAATTTATTTTTTAGAAGTAAGTCCTAATTAGAAATATTTTGCATAAAACTGTCACATATTTTCTTTTTTTTTCTCTTTTTTTTATATATTTCTTTCTACTACTAAGATCAAGGTACTTATTTCTATTTTTTATTTTTTTTATATATTAACTTAATTAGTTTACATATATATTAAAATATATATATATATATATATATATATATATATATATATATATATATAAAAGAAATGATGTTATAATATAAGGCCATCTCCAATCATATTTGTTCTTTCAACAGCAACTCTACGAACGACCCACTGAAAAGGGTCTCATTATTTTTACCACGTCAGCGCAATATTTGTTGGGAGGATAAATTGTAGTTTCTTATTTTTACTAATTTTACTGAAATTTGGAGTTAGTCCCTTTTTAAATTTTTTAATTAATTTAGTCATTTATTTTTAAAAATATATTAATTTAATTATTTTAACCAAATTTTATTAAGTTTATCTACGTTAATTTCAAACGCATTTTATGATAGTATTTGAATTATTTATATTGTTTGACACATTTTCGCTTCAATCTTAACTCAAATATTATCATAAAATGTGTTTAAAATGTCAAATAAACTTAACAAAATTCAGTAAGAAGGACTAAATCCACTTATTTCTAAAAATAAAGACTAAATTAATATAAAATTTTGAAAATAGACTAATTTCAAAATTCACTTAAAGTTATGGGAGAAAACATATTCAACCTAATTTTTACCATGTGATGTGTTTTGTTGTCCATTTTTCGATACTATGGGATAAGGGGTGAAATTTATTTAAAATATAGAAAAAGAAGTTATCTGATGACTTACTTTAAAATAATGAAAAATGGTATAACATTTCAGAAAAGAGACAAACAATATTTTTTTCAAACAATAGTTTTTTTGGCAACTTTCATTGAATGCTGGATGAAGTTGTTCAAGATTTTTCTTTTCTATTATTGTTTTCCATAAAGTGGTCTAGTTGGGGCATTTGCTAAATAGTATACAGTAGTCTCCCAATTAATTATCCACTGTAGCAAATTTAATGCGAGCAGCTGCACACTTTTCTATTTTTTTCACAAGTTTTTATACAAATTGAACTTTTTATATATAAACATTGAATTAATATATGAAATAAAAGTGTGTATATGTATGAGATTCAAACCTGTATGAAATCTTTAACATGCTGAAGCAAGAACTGTCCATAGGTTAATGGAGTGTAGTTTCTTCGTATTGGCACCGAAAAATAGTTAATAACGTAGTCATTTGTACCCGCGCTGATGAAAAAGAAAGCATTGTTCATATGATATTCGGTTTTTCTGTTACCAAGCATACCCTCTAACCTCTTTTTGTATTCTTTAAAATATTCCAATTGCTTTGGTATTGAAATTACATTCTGCCAAGACAAAACAACACAAAGTTAGTTGAGAGTACACTCCATATATATATATATCAGTTTCCTCTGAAAACAAAAAGTGTATTCAATTACACAAAGTGCAAAAAACATGTCTGTTCTATTAATGTGACAACACATGATGTTCTTAAAAGAAAATAGTAAAAAAATATTATATATGAAATATCACTGCTGCTTTGATTAGGGCTTCTAGTGAATTAGTAAAACCCCATAGATACAATAGAACAAGTGCTTCAGAATATGATAGGAAATGTTTTTTCTATATGCTTTTAGTAATTTTGTAGTTTACAATCTACTTTTAAACTCATCAATTTAATTTTATAATTTTAAAAGATGAAGGTAAAGAGAAAGAGGAGTTTTACACCCAGAGTTGGAGTTAGTGGATCAAAGCCGGAACCAGCAGAGGCAAAGCTGACACCTGTTACAATTTCTTTGTCGGTGAGATTGGGATCCAAATATGGTGGTAACAAGTCTTTTAGGCCTAAATATGAAGCTGCAACATGCATGAAGCAAAGAGAGAAGTTACATAACAGTTAAATAGTTAACATGCAAAGAAAGTGAAGAGAGAAGTTGGTATACCAATAAAATCAGTGCCAAGCTTCCCATTGGTGAACCTTCCGGTGGGAACTTGGTTAACAAAATCTCTACCATATGGTGGAAAATTGCTTCTGAAAGCAGAGTCTATGAAGTTGTTGTTTCCAGGGTCTACTGTGGAGTCTCCAAACACATACATAGCTGATACCTGCTTCTTAGAACCTTCAATGGTGGCCACAAAACATGACAACAAAAGCAGCAGGAGAAGCTTAGAGGTTTGCATAATGATGGCTATGTTGATGAGAAACGAGGGAGGGACCAGAAGGAAGAACAGTTAACGTGCTTCTCACCTTCCTCCCTTCTCTAACTTCAAAATGGACTTTTCGAATTTCTTCCATCAAAATGGATGTATTGTATAATAATAATAATAACTATGAGATATAGCCATATGGACCAAAACATCCCTCTAATTTAAGGGATATTTCATAATTTGTCCATTCCTAATACTTTTTGGTAAGCTATAGTTGAGGAAAGTTCACCCAACATTTTCAAGGGTTTCCCACCTTCTTCAACAACCTTCAATTTCTTCCCAAGTGTTTCTTTTTTATCTGATATGTGTATTTTACTGAAGTGCTGGTATTTGATAATTTTCTATGGTTACATACTTTTATTTTTATTTTTTAAAATCAATTAGCTTCGAATGAAGCTTAAACATAATTTGTTTTTTCTTATTTTTTTATGAATAGGCTTTGATGTGCTGAAGCACATAAAAGATTGTATTAATAATAAAAGAAAAATAATAAAGGAGTTAAGCGGAATAGGAGAAAACCCACGAAGCATAAAAAATCTAAGCAAAACGAAAAATATGAAGACTGTTTTGTTTATGTTTTTAAAGAAATCATTTTCTTCCAACTAGAAAAGTTTGGCCACTACATAGATTATTGTCTAAATTATAATTAACAAGCATGTTAGCACAGGTGTTTTCTTCACTATATATAGGCCTAGGAGGCCAGAGAAATATAGGTATCCACTTCCCATCTTGATATTTTTTAATTTAGTCAAATTTAATTATATCTCTGACAAATTTCATAGTAAGATATGGACTGCAATGAGAGGTCCAGGCCCAAGTGACCCCAATTAAAGGTCTAAATGATCCCAATTAAAGGCCCCAAGGATAAAAACACAATAATAAAGGCGATTAAAGGTAAGTAAAATAGATAAGACAAATAGTATAAATATAGGTGGATTTGAGCTCTATGTTGACCTTGAAAGTGCTTTGTGTTGACTTAAGCGTTGTAGCCCCTTTCTATAGGTATACCCCACTTGTGACAAAAGAAGTATGAATACTTCATAAGCAATCAAGATTGAGGATGTAGGAACCTATTGTGAAGTTCAAAGATCTTGGCAAGGTACTATCTCGGCCACGTAAGAACATTCACCATACAAAAATCTCTCATTGTTTGGATTCTTGTGAAAGTAACTCGAGGTGTTAATTTATGATCTAGCGAAAGAGATTGCATGATTCAAGTTGATTGAAACATTATGGAATATAAGAGAATTGTGCATTCTCCATATCATCAACGTGCACAACACTCTATCTAACAAGCATCTTGATGCATCACTTACGATTGTTAATTAATGCTGAAATGCATGATGATGAAATTTGAATTTATGCTAAAATGCATTGCATGATGATGAAATGACATATCTTATGATCTCTTGTTACAACTTTGTTTGTATATGATGCATGGTTATGCAAATACATGACCATTTTGTTATGATTCTTGAACTTGATGCAAGGTTATGTTGATGCATGAAAGATTTGTTGTTTTTTATTGATACAACAAAATGTGTCCAAACCTTCATGTCAGGATCAAGGTGTTAGAATCACGATATGCATGAACACATGAATGTATGATTATGCTAACATAGGAATTATGAATGCATGAAAAACTTGTTTTTTTATTCGTGATACAACACGAGGTGTCAAAAATTTTGTGTCAAGATCAGGGTGTCAAAACCTTGATGTGCATAGATGCATGATGAAAAACTTGTTTGATTACTATTTTTCTTACTTTTACTCACAACTCAAGGTGTTGAAACCTAGGTGCCAAAATCAAGGTATTGAAACCCTGACATGAATGGATGCATGATGAGATACTTGTTCTTTTATTTTCTTTTCACAACTCAATGTGTCGAAACTTTTAGATGAGTAAATGGATAAATGCATGATGAATGTTCTAATGTATTTCTATTTTTGTTTCCTTCTTTTTAATTTTTTTTTAATCTTTTCCTCTTTGGTTTTTTTTTTTAATTTTGGGCCAAAGCTTTGGAGGTCATGGACTTTTAATATTTTTCTTTTTGTATTTAAATTTTATAAGTTTATCTGTTTTGTACTCTTTAGAATGTTGTAAGGGTAGTTTTTTCCTGCACCTCCAAGATTTTTTCTGCACTCAAAAAAAATTTAAATTCCAAAAATATCCTTTGACCATTTGACCAGAGTAACACATATGTCGACTTTCGAAAATCGATATCCGGATATCAATATATATATATATATATATATTTTTTTTTTTTTTTTTTTTTTTATAATTTTTAATATTTT